>R25__coassemble_630_pt1 | contig 20355 bp, 13 predicted proteins | sample R25__metabat2_low_PE_026 | metagenome-assembled genome bin R25
CCTTCGTCGCTCCGCTCCTCAGGATGACACATAAACGGGACGCTAAATTCCGATTTGTCGCTCGATCGCGTCATACAGCACACGGGCGGCGGCGTGGGGCAGGTATTTTCCGGGCAAGCCGCCGGCGGGCAGGACGGAGAAGGCAAAGGGGGCACCGCCGGTCGGCAGACCGCCGGGTGCCGATGCCAGTTCGACCCATACACAGGTCTGCGGCAGGGCAGAAAGTTCCGACCGCGAAAGAGCCTGTGCCGGGACGGTGTTGAAGACAAAGTCAAATCCCTCCAAAGCGGCTTTTCCCGGTGCGGCAGTGTGCCAACCGAAGCCTTCAGCCAGGGCACGGGTGGACGCTCTGCGGGCAAAGACTGTGCAGTTTGCACCCAAACTCCGCAAAAGCCGTGTGAGATAGGTGCCGATCCTGCCGCAACCGACGGTCAGACAGCGCTTTCCGTGCAGACTGTCCTGCGTGTGCTCCGATACGGCAAGCAGTGCTGCCTCCGCCGTCAGCCGTGCATTTTCCAGTACGGTAACCTCATCGGACAGCAGATCCAAACAGTGCGGAGATAAATCCCGTGCCGCCTTCTCCCCGCCGCAGCAGAAGATCACGGTGTCGTCCCGGATGAACGGGCGCAGATCGTCCGGCGACGCAGTTGCCCGCAGTCTGCCCGCCGCATCAAAACTCGGACAGGGCAGTGCGATCGCGTCGACTGCCGTCGGACAGTCTCCGCTTTCAAAGCGGAATACGCGGTGACGGTTTTTCAGCAGTGCCGCAAGACAGTCCTGCCGCCGATCCGTTCCGACAAGCAAAAACTCCATTCCGATCCCTCCTTTGCCCCAGTATATGCCGGATGCGGGATGCAGGTGATATGGGTCTTGTAATTCCGCAGACCTTCGGGTATAATATCAACAGAAAATGAAAGGCGGTGGGACGATGGAACGGCACGGATTTATTCACGATATGCTGGATGTGAAGATCCTGATCCTGTATGTGACGGCACGGGCGCAATACCCGCTGAGTGCGCAAAAACTCTATGAACTTTGTTATCAGGACGAATGCCTGAGTTATTTTGATGTTCAGACGGCTTTGCCGGAGATGGTGGAGTCCGGACATCTGGAGCAGACGGAGGAGGGCTATGTCATCACACCGAAGGGGCGTGAGGCAAGCAGTGTGACGGAGGATTCTCTTGCCTATCCCGTGTCCCAGCGCGCCCAGCGTGCCGTGGACCAGTTCAACCGCACTGTCCGCCGGGACAGTTTTCTGCGCACCCAGACCGTCCCGCGCAAGGAGGGAGACTTTTCCGTTGTGATGAGTCTGGATGACGAAAAGGGCAACCTGATGACGCTGGAACTGATGGCACCGACGCAGACACAGGCACGCAGACTTGCCGAGTCCTTCCGAAGAAATTCCGATCTGGTTTTCCAAACCGTGATGCAAATTCTGACGGAGGACGACCGTCCGACCTCACAGGAACCGGACAATCCGGAATGCTGAATCCGTAAAAGGCTCCCTTGCTGAAGGGAACTGTCAGAGAAACTGACTGAGGGATCATACACCTCCGGCGACCTCTGCACCACCGTTTTACGGCACAGAGTTTTTTCTTTATCCAACTTTCCCTGCGATATATGATCTTCTGTAAATCGGGGCTTGATATCTGCCCTGTCTGTGGTATAATATACATAGGGATTTCCAATATGAAAGGAGCGACAAACTATGAAATTCCAGTACACCGAGAAAAAAGTCAGCCTTCCGGAGAATGTCCACGCCTATGCCGAAAAAAAGGTCACAAAGTTGGATCGCTATTTCCGGGATGATGCCGAAGCACTGGTCGCCTTTTCCGTGGAGAAGAACCGCAACAAGGTCGAACTGACCGTCCACGCCGCAAACACCTATTTCCGTGCAAGCGAGAGCACCTCCGATATGTTTGCCTCCATCGATGCGGCAGTGTCCGACATCGAAAGCCAGATCCGCAAGAACAAGACCCGTCTGGCACGCAGACTGCGTCAGGATGCGTTCTCCAGGACTGCGGAGGACGAGACCTCCTTTGCAACCGAGCCGGAGGAGTCCGATTTTGCGCTTCTGCGCACCAAGACTTTCCCGATGAAGCCGATGACCAGAGAGGAAGCCATTTTGCAGATGAACCTTCTGGGACACGGGTTCTTTGCCTTCAAGGATGAGGAAGCGGACGGTGCCTTTGCGGTCGTCTACAAGCGCAACGACGGCGGCTACGGTCTGATCGAGGACATCCACTGACCAAATATATTCGACCATTTGACCAAATGTGTGAACGGCACGGTACGGTTTGCCGTACCGTGCCGTTCCTTCCGTTTCGGAGGCACCTATGACAAAAAAACTGTTGCCCTATGAGATCGGCAAGTTGGCGATCGTTCTGTGGTGCATCGCATCTGCGGCACTGATCGCCGTCGGGCTTTACCGGATCGTCTGGAACCTGCTCCAGTGCGGCTATGCACTGATCCCGGCGGATCTTTGGCATACGATTTTTGAAGAGCCGTCCTCGGAGAAACTTCAGCCGATCATTGCCCTTGTGAGAAAATATTATGCGGAACTGACCCTTGCGGAAGCAAAAAGCGGTATTTGGCTCGGGGTGCTGATCCTGGTGCTGGGAAGCATTTCGATGATTTTTGCCCGCGATCAGCTCAAGCGGCAGGAACGCCGGGTCAAGCGCACCTTTTTCCCCACCGTGCTGGCAGAGCATTTTTCCGGAGCCGTCTATTCTCCGGAGAAAAAACGCTCCGAGGACGAGCCCCTGTGCCGTCTCGGCCTTCTGCGCTATTATGAGCGGTACTATACGGCAAACCGTCTGGAGGCGCTCTACCGTGACTGCTGGGTGGCAGCCGAAGAGGTCATCTGCGGCGGCGTATACGGCGAGGGCTATGCCAGTCACAAGGTCAAGGTGCGCGGGCAATGGCTGACCGTGCGCCTCAGTCAGCCGATGGACAGCACCGTGGTTTTGGAGAGCCGCTCCACACAAAACCGCCTGACCCACGACAAAATTGCCGGGACGATGACGGAGGTCTGCTTCTCCTTTGACGATTTCGCCAACGCCTTCCGCTGTTTTGCGGAATCTCCGGAATTTGCCCAGCAGCTTATTACAAGGCAGTTTGCCGACCGTCTGCTTGCGATCAAAGAAAAATACGGAGACTTCTGCGTGATCTTTGACGGGAGCAATTTCCATATCCTGTTGCGGCGGAGATCCTTTGACCGTCGGCTGGAGTGTCTGCTTCCGTACACGGAGAAACTGCTGAAAAAAGAAGAATACCGCCTTTATCAGCCTTTGCGCGATTTTACCGATCTGTTGCTGGACTGACCGTTCTTTGGCGGTGATATTGCCGCGACCGATCTGCAGATCGGCCGCGGCAATGTTTCGGTCGGAGGCGCGTCTTTTTTCTCCGCCCGCCCTCGTAAGGCTCCACCCGTTTACGGGGGGGAGCTGTCGCGAAGCGACTGAGGGGGGCTTGGCTGAATTTCGTACTGCAATGAAACACAGCAGTTTCCCACCCCCCTCAGTCACGCCTTCGGCGTGCCAGCTCCCCCGCCCTGCGGTCGAGCCTTTCCGTAATGTGTCATCCTGAGGAGCAGCGCGACGAAGGATCTGCTGCCGTATTACGAGACGAGATCCTTCACTCCGTTCAGGATGACACATCACAGGAGGTGCGTGCTACTGAAAAGCACCGATCTCGTACAACGCAAAAAACTTTTGCCCAAAATGAAAAAAAGAATTGCAAACGGAAAAGAAATGCGTTAGAATGTATAAAAATTCTTTATGCGGGGAGTTTTTTCCCCGCGTGTATGGCGTAGATTTCCCGAGACGGTGTCTCGGTTATCTAAATAAACAAAAGGAGAAACAGCAAATGAAGAACACAAGACGCTTGCTGGCAGTTCTGCTGGTTCTGGCGATGGTTCTCTCCTGCCTGCCGATGAGCATTTTTGCCGCCGACAGCAAGAAGGCACCCGCTGCAGCACCTGCCGCATCGCAGAAGGCAAAACTCGGCTTCAAGAGCACTTCCTTCCGCGAGAGCAACAGCTACCGCTATGCTGAAGACGAACTTGTCCGTGCCATCGTTGTGATGGAAGGCAAGCCCGCAGGTGAAGCAGTGCAGACCCGCACCGTCACCAAGGCAAAGCTGGCAGCACAGCACAATTCCCTCCGCAAGGCCATGAGCAAGATCTCCTACACCGAACTGTTTGAGTACGATTCTCTGCTCAACGGTCTGGCAGTAGAGACTGCTTACGGCAATCTGGACGCCATCTCGGCAATGCCCGGGGTCAAGGCAGTTTACATTGCAAACCACTATGACCTTCCCCGCTATGACATCAAGATGGAATCCTCCAACGATATGACCTCTCTGGCACTTGCCCACTACTTCGGCATTATGGGCAGCGGCACGGTCATTGCCATTCTTGACACCGGTATGACCGCAAATCACGAGGCATTTGCCGTCTATGACGGGATGCTCAAGAGCGCAGCCATCACCGAAGAGACTGCGACTGCATTCATTGGCGAAAAGGGCTACGGCAAGTACATCTCCCAGAAGATCCCCTTCTCCTACGACTATGCCGATAAAGACAGCAACGCCGAGGACAGCACCAACGGTCACGGCCCTCACGTCTCCGGCATCGCCGCAGGCTATGCAGAGGCTGAAGACGGCGCCATCACCTTCAAGGGTGCGGCTCCCGATGCACAGCTTCTGGAAATGAAGATCTTCAACGACATTTCCGAAGGCACCGACTCCACCATCTACTTCGCGGCTCTGGAAGATGCCTTTGAACTGGGCGCAGATGTCATCAATATGTCCATCGGCGCACAGAACGGCTTCACCTATGACCCCGAACTGGAAAATGAAGTCTACGGCAATATGTACGACATTCTGGAGAAGAACGGCGTGGTCTGCTGTATCTCCGCCGGCAACGAATACTCCATGTCGCACAACGCCAACAACTGGGCAGGCGACGGCTATGTGACCGCAGACTATGCGGACTACGGCACGGTCGCTTCTCCGTCCACCTATGACGGCAACCTTTCCATCGCCTCCCTGGAGAATGCGGAATTCCCCGCCTACATCCTGAAGGTCGGCGAACTGGAGATCCCGTACTATGACTCCGACGAGAACAACCAGTTCTACAAGGCAATGGTCGGCAAGGAAGTGAACTTTGTTGACTGCGGCTTCGGCTATCCCGAAGATTTCGAGAAGGTCGATGTCAAGGGCAAGCTCGCACTGATCTCTCGCGGCGACATCACCTTCCAGGAGAAGGTCGACAACGCAGCGGCAGCAGGTGCGGTTGCAGCCATCGTTTACAACAACGATGCAGGCGTCATCTATATGTCCATTGATCCGTACGCGATCCCCGCAGCTTCCATCACGCAGGAAGACGGCCTTGCACTTCTGGCTCTGCTTGAAGGCGGCGAAGTGAAGGGCGTCAAGGTCGGCAAGGCAATGCGCAACACCAGCAAGCCCGCAAAGCGTGACGACACCGAGTACATCACCGCTTACTATGCAGAACTGCCCGCAGACGGCGATCCCGTTGTGCTTTACAGCGCAAAGGACGGCGTCATCATGGCTTATTCCGCAGAGGCTGACGATGACGGTGAATACATCACCGCATGGAACCAGAACACCGAGGCAGCCACTGTCAGCGGCACCAAGCTGACCGCAGACTGGATGGACGCAGGCATTCTGTACGCCCTGGATATGGGCGACGGCACCTGGGCCTTCGTCGACGAGTACGAATACGACTACAACGGCGAAATGTACTGTCTGTACAACGACGGCTACTATGTCGGCACGATCGGCGAAGCCACTGACGGCGACTATGTCTACTATGAGCTTGAGCAGGGAGAGAACGGCTGGCTGTTCAAGAACCTCGGCTCCGAACTGTATCTGATGATCGACAACGGTATGTTCTTCGATACCGCCGATCCCGACGAGGCGACCCCGCTTTCGTTCTATGTCGTCGGTGAGGAAGAACCCCCCGTGGATCCTCCTGTCGGCGTGACCACCGATTATGAGTGGACCTTCGAGGTTGCCGAGGGCAACTTCATCCTGGTCAATGCCGCATCCGATATGGCAATGTCCAATGATGTGATCACCGGCAGCAACGGCAAGAACTACCGCGCAGGCGAAGCCGTTTCCCCCGTCAGCGGCATCATCTCCACCAGCGACACCGACCTTGTCTGGACGCTGGAGGCGACCGAGGGCGGCTACTACATCAAGAACGCCGATGGCGAGACCCTGTCCTGCGCATCCGGCGGTCTGGACTTCGGCGACAGCGACAATGTCTGGGCGTTCGATGACAACGGCGACGGCACCTTCAATATCGTCAGCACCACTGCCACCGGCACCAGCGGCGACCCCAAGACGATCGAATGGTACGCACAGTTCAGCGAATTCTCCGTTTACTATGTCAACGACACCAACGGCGATCTGTTCGCATTCGACCTGTATATGGAAAAGGGCACCTCGCCCATCGTTCCTCCCTCTCCTCCCGTGGATCCCAGCCAGCCCGTGATGTCCTTCCCTGAGGAGCAGGCTGTTGCGGAGAACCCCGAAGGTTGGCTGATGTCCGACTACAGCAACTGGGGTTGTACTCCGAGCCTGACGCTCAAGCCCACCATCACCGGCATCGGCGGTGATGTCTACTCTGTCAACTACAACACCAAGGACGAGTACACCATCTACTCCGGTACATCTATGTCCTCCCCTGACGTTGCCGGCTTTATGGCAGTCCTGCTCGGCTTCCTGATGGAAACCGAAGATCTGTCCAAGGTCGAGCGTGCCGAGAAGGCAGAGGCCATTGCCGAAAGCACCGCTTGGGTTCTTTCCGATGCGGACGAATACATCTACAGCCCGAGAAAGCAGGGCGCAGGTCTGATCGACGCTTACGGCGCAATGAACACCTACGCTTACATCACCGAGCCCATCCAGAACCTTTACGACAACACCGACGGTGTGTTTGAGTTCACCTTCACCGTACAGAACGATGCGGAGTACGAGATCGCATACGATGTGACCCCGCTCGTGATGTACGACTATCCCGTTTCCGCTGACTGGAGCGAGGAAGAGGACGGCTCCGATGTCCGCTGGTACAACAGCCAGACCTCGGACTATCTGACCGAGGATGACTGCACCGTTGAGGCTCCCGAGTCTGTGACCGTCCCCGCAGGCGGCACCGCAGATGTCACCGTGAAGATCACGCTCAAGGCAGAGGCAAAGGAATACTTCGACGAAGTGTTCCCCAACGGCAACTTCATCGAGGGTTATGTCTTCCTGTCCGATCCGGAAGAAATCGAGCCCGAGATCCACGCCACCTATATGGGCTTCTACGGCGACTGGACCAAGGCTCCCATCATGGAGCAGCACGACTGGAGAGAAGTTGTCGATCTTGACACATGGCTCCAGACCACCGCTGCCGACGACGAGGGCAACACCTACTACGATTACGGCTACACCTACTTTGATGTTGCGGACTTTGAAGTCAACACCGACATCAATCTTTGCTACGCACTGAACTACTCTTACCTCCAGGCAGGTCAGCTCATGGGCGGCTACGCCGGTGACAACCTGTTTGCCTATGCTGCCTTCAACGAGAAGCACATTGCCATTTCCCGCGGCGAAAACGGCATCTGCGACACCCTGTATATGCTGCCGTTGAACCTGAGAAATGTCCGCCACATGATCATGGTCGTGACGGATGCGGAGACCGGCGAGGTCTACTATGTGGACGACACCGAGTATCTGCCGAAGGCATACTATGACGAGGACTATGGCTACTGGTCCAACACCGGCGTGTTCCAGTGGGACGGCACCGATGCGGACGGCAACATCCTTGACGCGGCAGACACCGTTGTGGATGTCACCTACTATTGCAGCCTGCCTTACGGCGAGGACAAGCTGGGCGAGATCGCCTATGCCGATCTGAAGGAGCAGGGCAGTGACTTTGTCGAGTGGAGCTTCTCCTGCACCGTCGATAACGAGGCACCGGTATTCCATTATGAATACGACGAAGCGACCGAGACTCTGACCGTCACCGCGAACGACAACCAGTATGTGGCGTATATCGCCCTGTACGACGGCGACGAGGAGCTTGCTTCCATTGCGTTCACCGAGGACGAGGCAGGCAAGACCGTGACTGCAGTCTTCAAGAATATTCCCAGCGATGCTGTCTATGAGCTGGATGTTGCCGACTATGCGTCCAACATCGCAGTCGAAGATGTCATTGTCGGCGAGGTGGAAATGGCAAATGTTTACTTCGCTTTCCCCGAAAGCTGCGAGCTGGACAGCCTGGATACCACGCTGGCGGTTCCCGTCGGTTCTTCCATCACCATGCCGTACCTGTTCGGCGATGTGGACGGCGGCTATTTTGCCGCATGGCTCACCTCTCCCATTGACGGCGTGATCTCCTCCGAAGATCTTGACAGCGATGAGTATGCATGGATCTGGGACGAAATGTACTTTGACGATGATGAAGCCGAGATCACCGGGGATGTCACCTTCTACGCTTTGTTCGAGCGTCCCACCGCATATGCTGACCCGCACGAAGAACTTGCCTGCTGCCTGGCAGACCAGGCTGACTGGTCCGGCATCTGGGCGGTTGACGGCTATGACTGGGCAGCATCCGACGATGCAACAGTCGTGGACTATGTCCTGAATGCCGACCTCGGCACCGACGGTCTGGATTACTACGCAGAAGACGAGTACATCGAGTACGGCTTCTTCGGCGACGGTTATCTGATCGGTGCAAAGGACGAGCACCTGTTCGAGATCGAGAGCATCGGTCTGGACGATTACGGCTACGGCATCTACACCATCAAGACCGCTGACGGCAAGTATCTTGCCATGAACGAGTACATGGAGCTGATCACCGTTGACAGCCTCGACGAGGACGACGGTCATGCGACATGGGATATCTACTTCGATACAGATACCTACTGCAATGTCGTGCTGAACCGTGCGGTTTACGCCGTTCTGGTCTTCGACGATGAAACCAAGACCTTCTGTGCAAAGGCTCCCGAGGAAGCGGAATATGACGATCCCGACAACCTGTACCTGTACGGTCCGAGCGCGCAGGATTACGAATACTTCACCGCGATCTCCGAGCCGCCCGTTTCCGTGGATCCCTGCGAGGGCTACACCGACATCGACCGCGACGCATGGTATCATCCGTATGCCGACTTTGCGATCGAGCACGAGCTGATGGGCAGCACCAAGACCGACGCTTTGACCTTTGAGCCGGCGACTGCCTGCACCAGAAGTATGATCGTGACCATCCTCTACAGTCTGGCAGGCAAGCCTGAGGTTACATTTGAGGCGAAGTTCCCCGATGTCAAGGAGACTGACTGGTTTGCAGCTCCCGTGATCTGGGCTTACCAGAACGGTGTTGTTACCGGCTACGACAACGGCAACTTCGGTCCCAACGACAAGGTCACCCGTGAGCAGATGGCAGTTGTTCTCAAGGCTTACACCGAGAAGGTCGTCAAGGCAGACACCTCCGCGACTGCCGATCTGAGCAAGTTCAACGATGCCGACAAGGCGACATGGTCCAAGCCCTATATGGAATGGGCAGTGGCAGAAGGCCTGCTTTCCGGCAAGGCAAGCGGCGAAAAACTTCTCCTTGACCCGCAGGGCAAGGCCTCCAGAGCGGAAGTTGCCGCGATCCTGATGAGCTTTGTCAACAATGTTCTGTCGGGCAACTGAGCCTCCGACTTCGGAACACAACTGAAAAAACATCACAGTGCAGGTCTCCCTGCACTGTGATGAAAAAAGATCCTGCGCCGCAATCGCGGTGCAGGATTTTTCAAAGGAAGGAAAACTATGAAAACGACAAAAACCGGAGTCGTGCTGGCATTCCGTGTCATTTTGGCGGCAAGTGTGCTGTGCTGACCGTCGGTACAAAACTGCTTGCCGCGGCGTTTGCAAGATTCCGGAAGGGATCGATCCTGCTGCATCGCTATGATGACAGCGGCATTGCCCTGCTCTATGAGGCGATCCGCGCCAATTCCTATAGTTTTGTGAACACAGCGGCGAACCCCGCGGTGTTAACCAAACTATACACAGCCGGGACTGGAACTGATCGGACACTATTGCTGCAGTACCGGCAACGCCGTGGAACTTGCACGCTACCGCGCCTGTTTTGCAGAACTGATTTGCTCCTCAGGATGACACAAGAACTTTCGCAAGGGAACCGGAAAAAGTGGAAGGCTCCGCCCGGCGGCGGAGCCTTCCTTGTGATATGAGTTCCGATCGGTCAGATCAGGATCATTTCTTACCGCAGTTCGGACAAACACCCAACGATGCGTCATATTTTGTGCCGCATTGAGTACAGAAGGTGTAATGCGGTGCCGAAGGAGCAGGCTGCGGTGCCGAGGGAGCAGGCTGCGGTGCGGCGGGTCTGTATGCAGAGGGGTTTGGTGCCGGCTGGGGTGCTGTCGGACGGTACGCGGCAGGTGCCGGTGCCGGCTGGGATGCTGTGGGTGCGGCGGGATTTTTCGCATAGGGGAGTTTTTTGTTGATCTCGATGACATTGGTGACGAGCAGGACTGCCATCATCAGCAATTCAAATGCCAGCCGGATGGCAACGGGGGCGAGAAGGGTAAACAGGAACATACGGAGGAAGAAAATGAACTGATAACCCTCCACCAGTGCGACGATCATACCGAACAGCCCGACAACGATCACAAAGCAGGTAGCAAAGACATAGAGGAATTTCAGAATGTACTCCACGAACAGGGAGCGGAAGTTGATCAGGTCGCTGAGCCACGCACCGAAGCCCGTGAGCGAGTCTCTTTTCTTTTTCGGTGCAAACAGGATCGTAAGCACGATCGCCGCAAGCAGGGAGATCACGAGGATCGCAATGGAAAGGTCATCCGAAAAATAAAATCCCATGAGTTTTCTCCTTTATCTTTTGTTTGGGATTTTATTATAATGCCTGATTTTTGCTCTGTCAACCGCATAAAAAGCAATTATTTTTGTATTTTTATTTTGCGGGCGCAAATATTCGGAAATTATCCTTGACAGAAGCGGGGGTCAGCGGTTAAAATAGACTTTGGATTTGTGTGTAGGTTTGTGCCTTGGGGAGACACAGACAGACATTTCTTTTTCTCGGCATACCCAAATTTCACCGAAAGGAGGTGTGCAGAGTTATGGATTGGTTATATATTGTCCTGCCTATCGCAGGTTTTATACTCGGAGCCATTATCTTCTTCCTTGTCGGTATGACCTACCGCAAAAAGGTCGCTGAAAAAGCCATCGGCAGTGCGGAGCAGGAAGCGACCCGCCTGATCAACGAAGCCATCAAGAGCGGCGAAAGCAAAAAACGCGAAATGCTGCTGGAGGCAAAGGAAGAGATCCATAAATCGCGCACGGAAAACGAAAAAGAAATCAAAGAACGCCGTTCCGACCTGACCAAACAGGAACGCCGTTTGCAGCAAAAGGAAGAATCCCTGGACAAGAAACTCGACAACTATGAGCGCAAGGAGGAAGACCTCCAGAAGAAGCAGCAGGCGGTCGCCGCCACGCAGGAAGAGGTCAACCTCATCAAGAAATCCCAGTTGGAAATGCTGGAAAAGATCTCCGGCTTTACGCAGGAGGAAGCAAAGGTCTATCTGCTCAAGAATGTTGAGAATGAAGCGCGGCACGATGCCGCGATGAAACTCAAGGAGATCGAAGCCCAACTCAAGGACGAAGCGGAGGAGCGGGCACGCGAGATCATTTCCACCGCCATCCAGCGCTGTGCCGCCGACCACGCGGCAGAGGCGACCGTTTCCGTCGTGGCACTGCCCAATGACGAAATGAAGGGTCGCATCATCGGTCGTGAGGGTCGCAATATCCGCACGCTGGAGACCATCACCGGTGTGGATCTCATCATCGATGACACCCCCGAAGCCATCACCGTTTCCTCGTTTGACCCCGTTCGTCGCGAGATCGCCAGACTTGCACTGGAAAAACTGATCGCGGACGGGCGCATCCACCCCACCCGCATCGAGGATATGGTCGAAAAGTCCCGCCGTGAGGTGGAACAGGTCATCAAGAAGGAGGGCGAACGCGCCACCTTTGAGACCGGCGTCAACGGTCTGCATCCCGAACTCATCAAACTCCTCGGCAGACAGAAATACCGCACCTCCTACGGGCAGAATGTTCTCAATCACTCTATGGAAGTCGCCCATATTGCCGGTCTTCTTGCCGCAGAACTGGGTGAGGATGTCACCCTTGCCAAGCGCGCAGGTCTGTTGCACGACCTCGGCAAGAGTGTTGACCACGAGCAGGAGGGCAGTCATGTCCAACTCGGCGTGGAACTGGCAAAGCGTTACAAAGAAAACCCCGAGGTCATCCACGCCATCGATGCGCACCACGGCGATGTGGAGGCTCATTCCGTCATTGCCTGCCTGATCCAGGCGGCAGACGCGATCTCTGCGGCGCGTCCCGGCGCACGGCGTGAAAATGTGGAAAACTATGTCCGCCGCCTCGAGAAACTGGAGGAACTGACCGGCAGTTATCCCGGTGTGGAAAAAGCGTTTGCCATTCAGGCGGGACGCGAGGTCCGCATCATGGTCAAGCCCGAAGAGGTCACGGAGGACAATATGATCCTGATGGCACACGAGATCGCAAAGAAGATCGAAGCCGAGATGGAATATCCCGGACAGATCAAGGTCAATGTCATCCGCGAGACCAAAGCGGTCGATTACGCAAAATAAACTTCAAAGCTGCTGCAGGTTCATCCCCTGCGGCAGCTTGTCTTTTTCCAAAAAACAAAGGAGACAGGGATATGCTATACAAAGATTTTCAGGGCAAAAAACTCTCCGCGCTCGGCTTCGGCTGTATGCGCTTTCCGGTTTTGAACGGGGACAGCGGTCAGATCGACGAGCCTGCCGTCCGTACGATGGTGCGCCGCGCCATGGAGGCGGGCATCAACTATTACGACACCGCGTGGGTCTACCACAAGGGCAATTCCGAGCGGGTCATCAGTGAGGCTCTGCGGGAGTATCCGCGGGACAGTTATTATCTTGCCACCAAACTCTCCGCCTTTGAAGCGGAGGTCTGCCGGGATGCGGCGGCATATTTTGAAAAACAACTTGCCACCTGCGGGACGGACTATTTTGACTTTTACCTGCTCCACTGTGTGCAGGAGGAGAACATTGACTGGTATCTGAGCAAGGAGTACGGCGTCATTCCCTACCTCAAGGCGCAGAAGGCGGCGGGGCGCATCCGGCATCTCGGGTTCTCCTGCCATTGCAGTCTCGGCACACTGGAACGGATGCTGGACGAATGCGGCGAGGATATGGAATTCTGTCAGATCGAACTGAACTGGTACGACTGGCAGTATCAGCGGGCGGCGGAAAAAGTCGCTCTGCTCCAAAGCCGCCATATGCCCATCTGGGTGATGGAGCCTCTGCGCGGCGGCAAACTGGCGGAACTGTCGGCGCAGGACACGCAGACGCTCAAAAAACTGCGTCCGGACGAGGGCATTCCCGCCTGGGGCTTCCGCTTTTTGCAGGGCGTGGACGGCATCGGTATGATCCTGTCCGGTATGTCCAATGCAGAGCAGTTGGAGGACAACCTCAAGACCTTTGAGACCGAAGTTCCGCTCACCGACACCGAGCGCGACACCCTGCTTGCCGTTGCCGCACGGATGATCGCGGGCGGTACCGTTCCCTGCTCTGCCTGCCGCTACTGCTGTGAGGGCTGTCCGGCGGGGCTGGATATTCCCGCGCTTATCAAACTATACAACGACCACATTCTGACCAAGGACAGCCCGCTTCCCGCAGATGCCTTCCGCGATCTTTCAAGTCCGGCGGACTGCCTTGCCTGTCAGAACTGTGAGCGGCACTGCCCGCAGGGCATCCGCATTTCCGAGGTTATGGCGGCGTTTGCCGCAAAACTGGAGGCGTGACGATGATCTATCGGGAATTTCAGAACAAAAAACTGTCTTTGCTGGGCTTCGGTACGATGCGTCTGCCGCAGAAGGACGGCGCGATCGACCAGGAACAGGTCGAGGCAATGACCGATCATGCCATTGCACACGGGGTCAACTATTTTGACACCGCCTATCCCTACCACGGCGGAAAGTCCGAGCCGTCGATCGCCAAAGCCCTTTCAAAATATCCCCGCGAGAGTTATTATCTTGCGGACAAATACCCCGGGCATCAGACGGCGGACACCTATGACCCCGCCGCGATCTTCGAGGATCAACTCAAAAAGTGCGATACGGACTATTTTGACTTTTACCTGCTCCACAATGTCTGTGAAAATTCCATCGGAGTCTATACCGATGCGAGGTGGGGCATCATCGACTATTTTGCCCAACAAAAGCGGCTGGGCAGGATCAAACATCTCGGCTTTTCCTCCCACGGCAGACCGGACAATCTTGCGGCATTTCTCGACCGATGGGGCGGGGAGATGGAATTTTGTCAAATCCAGCTCAACTGGATGGATTGGACGCTCCAGCAGGCAAAGGAAAAATATGACCTTCTGACCGCTCGGGGCATTCCCGTGTGGGTGATGGAGCCGGTGCGCGGCGGCAGACTGGCACGGCTGGACGAAAAACAGCAGGTGATCCTTTCGGCACAGCGTCCCGATGAAAGCATTGCCGCGTGGTCATTCCGCTTTTTGCAGGGGCTTCCCAATGTGCATATGATCCTGTCGGGTATGAGCGAACTGCCGCAGATGGAGGACAATGTGAAGACCTTTGCGGAGGAGAAACCTCTGACGGAGGAGCAGACGGCACTGCTTCTGACGATGGCGGAGGATATGAAGAATTCTCTGCCCTGTACCGCCTGCCGCTATTGCTGTGACGGTTGCCCGATGGGGCTGGATATCCCGATGCTGATCTCTGCCTGCAACGATCTGCGCTTTGCGCAGGCGGGCTTCACCGTGGGAATGATGATCGACTCTCTGCCCGAGGACAAAAAGCCCTCTGCCTGTATCGGCTGCGGTGCCTGCGCGGCGAGTTGTCCGCAGAGCATCGACATTCCGCAGGCACTGCGCGAACTGGACGAACAGTTGGCAAAAATGCCGAAGTGGGCGGACATCTGCCGCGAACGCGCCGCCGCCGCCCGTTCCGTGTCATCCTGAACGACAAAATGGTGTCATCCTGAGCGGCAGCGAAGGATCCACTACCGTTTATCCGACGAGATCCTTCGCTGACGCTCAGGATGACACGGGAATTCAAATTCCGATTTATCGTACGATCCCTACGGGGGCAACATTCATTTGCAAACAATCACACCCCTGCCGCCGGATGCATAGGATGGCGCGGAGGTGGCGATATGATCGGAACGATCCTTTTGTGCGTACTGTGCGCGATCGGTTTGCTGACAGTGGTTTTTCTGCTGGCGGCGGCGATCCTGCTTCCGGTGCGCGACAACAATATCTATATGCTCCTGCTCTGCTCCGGAAGTGGGGAGCGGCTGGAACAGCAGACCCGTGCCTATCTGCTTCTGCACGCCGCCGGACTGCTGCGCAGACCGCTTCTGATCGCGGACAACGGACTGAACCGGCAGGGAAGGACCGCGGCACGGCAACTTGTGCAGGATCACCCGCAGATCTGCTTTTGCGGGTCGAAGGAATTGGAAGTATTGTTACATACGGAGAAATAGTTTATGCAGGAAGAACTGTCTTTGCTGCGCGGGACTGTCGCGGCAGTGATCTATCAAAATGCCGAAAACGGCTATACCGTCCTCCGTCTTCACTGTGAAGACGGACAGACGGTCACCGTTGTCGGAACGATCCCCCTGACGGCGATCGGCGAACGGCTGATGATCACCGGAAAATGGGGCAATCACGCCACCTATGGCAAGCAGTTCGTTGCAGAATATCTGGAACGCCTGATGCCCGAGACCTGTGACGAGATCCGGGCATTTCTTGCTTCCGGTGCCGTCAAGGGGATCGGCGCGGTGCTGTCTGTCCGCATCACGGACCGTTTCGGTGCAGACAGTCTGGATGTGATCGAAAACCATCCGGAGCAGCTCACCGCCGTGTCGGGTATTTCTCCGAAAAAAGCCAAAGAGATCAGCGAGAGTTTCTGCAGACAGGTCGGTGTCCGGCGGCTGATCGAATATCTCACCCGTCATCACCTGCCGCCGGAACTGGCTGTCCGGGTCTACCGCGTGTACGGAGAACTGTCGATGGAGGCACTGCAGGATGACCCCTATCTGCTGACCGAGGATTATTTCGGCGCGGAGTTTGCCGTCGTGGATGCCTTTGCGCTGGAATGCGGCGTGGACGGTGCGGATGAACGGCGCATTGCGGCGGGGCTGGTCTATGAACTGACACACAATCTGAACAACGGGCACACCTTCCTGCCGACCGGAGAGCTGCTTCGGGCAACAACACAGCTGCTGGGGGTAGATGCGGATACCGTCGAAAAGAGTCTGGATGCCCTGACCGAACAGCGGCGGCTGATGCAGGACACGGTCACGCAGACCCCTGTTACCTATCTGCCGGAATACTATGAGGCGGAATGTTATCTGACCGGGCGTCTGCTTGCGATGGCACAGGTGCGGCAGGATGTTCCCGAGAATTTTGAAAAGAGACTTGCGATCATCGAACGCGCCTTGGAGATCACCTATGCCGAACAGCAGCGTCAGGCGATCCGAATGGCGGCAGATCACGGACTTTTCCTCCTGACCGGAGGTCCCGGTACCGGCAAAACAACAACACTTGCCGGAATTCTGGCACTGTTTGACAGCCTGCGACTCAAGACCCTGCTTGCCGCGCCGACCGGACGCGCCGCCAAGCGGCTGGCAGAACTGACAGACAGACCCGCCTCCACGATCCACCGCCTGCTGGAGGTGGATATCGACCCGGAAACGGGCAGGATGAGTTTTCTGCACGATGAGCAGGAACCGCTGACCTGTGATGCCGTTATCGTGGACGAGACCTCGATGGTCGATCTTCTTCTGATGGAAGCACTTGTGCGGGCACTTCCCAAGGGCTGTCGGCTGATCCTGGTCGGCGATCCGGATCAGCTTCCCTCCGTGGGTGCCGGTAATCTTTTTTCCGATCTCATTCGCTCCGAGCGCATTCAGACCGTCCGTCTGACGGAAATATTCCGGCAGGCACGGGAGAGCCTGATCGTGATGAACGCCCACGCAGTCAACAACGGCGATATGCCTGTGCTGACGGCAAAGGATCGGGACTTCTTTTTTCTGCGGCGCACGGAAGGTCTGAATGTCGTGCAGACCGTGCGCGAACTGTGTGCGCACCGCCTGCCGGACAATATGCACATCCCCGCCTCGGAAATTCAGGTACTGACACCCACCCGCAAGGGCGAATGCGGCACCTACAGTCTCAATCTGTCTTTGCAGGAGGACCTCAACCCTCCGGCGGAGGACAAGCGGGAAAAACGGTCGGGGAGTTTCCTGTTCCGGGAGGGCGACCGGGTGATGCAGATCCGGAACAATTATGATATTCTGTGGAAAAAAACAGACGGCGATCAACTCGGCACCGGGATCTTCAACGGGGATATCGGCATCATCGAGCGGATTGATCCGTCTGCGGAGAGCGTCCGCATCCGGTTTGATGACCGGGAAGCGGAATATACTTTTGATATGCTTACCGAACTGGAGCCTGCCTACGCGATGACCGTGCACAAAAGTCAGGGCAGCGAATACCGTGCCGTCATTCTTGTCACGCACCGCGGTTCCCCGTATCTGCTCACCCGCAGTGTGCTATATACGGCGATCACCCGTGCAAGGGAACTGCTGATCGTGGTGGGCAACGAAGATGTCCTACGCACGATGGTGGACAACAACCGTCGGCTCAAACGCTTCAGCGGGCTGAAATGGCGTCTGCGCAATCATCCCTAGAGACAGAGAAAACAGGAATTTAGCGCACTGCCTATTCTGTGTCATCCTGAACGAAGTGAAGGATCTCGTTCCGATATTACGATAGTAGATCCTTCGGTCATTTCATTCCCTCAGGATGACACATAAATGTTGCGCTAAATTCCGATTTAGCGGACGGTAGGGCTTAGCGAATTCCGAATTTCCTATGATTTCTATTGCCTTTCTACAAAAAACAGTGTATATTTTACGGGAAAGATCAATATTTGCCGCTGTTTTTTCGAAAATAATGCGGCAGAACTTTTGGAGAGATATTATGTCAACCTATCATCGTTATCAACCGATCTCTGACGGCACACAGCATCTGTACTGTGAGGGCTGTCCGGTCTACATCCATCGGTATCAGATCTCAACCGACCTGCAGACCGGAGAGCGGATCTTGCAGGTGCGAATGGTGAATATGTCCGAGTGGGAGATCAGCGCAGTCTATCTGCGTATCGTCTGCATCGACGGTTCGGGAAAGGCACTTGCAACGATGTACGCCGTCCCCCTGCGCGGACTTCGTGCCTGCCGCAGTGCCATCTTCGGGGAGGAGCACCTTCTGCGCCTGACGGCGGCGGCAACTGTGCGTGTGCAGGTGTTTGCAGAGCGCGTGGTGCTGTCTGACGGTATGACCTGGAACGAGACAGACGGTGCCGCCTGCACGACACTTCCTGCGCCTGTGCCGGTGCGCCGGACGGATGCGGACTTTGACCGGCTGGAGCAGCAGGCACAGGCACACGGCATCCGCAACGACTTCCGCTATCAGGAACTGGAGCAGGCGTGGTACTGTACCTGCGGACTTCCCAATGCCGCAAACCGGCAGTTCTGCGGCTATTGCGGCACGAACCGCGAATGGCTCCGTCTCAATATGTACGCTAGAAAGGCAGTCGTGCCGCCTCTGCCGATGCCTCCCGCACCCGTGCAGACGGCGGAACCGGAGCCCGTTGTGCCGCAACCCGTTGACAGCGGTTCCGTTGCGGAACTGATGGATTATATGAGCAGAGAGCCGGTCACTTATCCCGCACCGGTCGCTGTGATACGGGAGCCGTCTGTCTCCCGTCCGGAGGAAGAGTTCCCTGTGATCGCCCCACTGCCGCCGAAGAAAAACAGTGCCGGCAAGGTGATCGGCATTTTGCTGTTGGTGCTTGCCATTGCCGCGGCTGTCGGCTTCTGCGCTGTCCGATTCCTTCTGCCGCAACTGCGCTACAATCAGGCAGACGAACTGGAGCGTTTGGGCAGATATGAAGAGGCACGCACGATCTTCACCGAACTGGGTGCCTACCGTGATGCGCCCGACCGTGTGACGGGCACACGGTATCTGGAAGCCCTGCGGCAGATGCGCGGGGGCGAGTATGAGGCGGCGTATCAGACCTTTGCCGGGATGCTCGGCTATGAAGAAAGCGGCACCTATGCGGGAGACTGCCTGTACAGTCTCGGTGTGCTGGCATTCAATGACGGCGACACCGCCCTTGCGTGGGACTATGTCGAACAACTCCAGACCAATTATCCGGAGTATTCCGGCGTGGAGGAACTGCGGCAGAGCTGCTGCTATGCCTTCGGCAATCAGGCAATTCAGGAGGAAGACTTTGAAGCGGCAAAGGACTGGTTTTTGCAGATCCCGACCTATAAGAATTCCTCCGAACTTGCGGATTACTGTGACTATGCGCTTGCCTGCGAACTGCGGGACTTCGGCGACTATTCGGCGGCGGCGGAAGCATTTCACGCCTGCTCCTACGGGGACAGCGACGATCAGTATGCCGCCTGTATGATGAAATATGTGGAAACAAACGGCAGTCGCGCCGACGAGCAGACGGCAGCCTACCTTGAGCAGCTTTCGGCACGGGATTATCCCGGTGCCGCAGAACTGTACGATAAGTTCTACAGTTGGAAGATACAGATTGCCGTCGGCACCGACGATCCTGTCACCCAATGCACGCAGGCAGAGACCCTTGATGCGCTCCGCATCGCCTATTCTCTGACCGGCGGTTACATCGACGAGACGATGAGCATCGTCCTGATCTATACGCTCCCGGACGGCAAGACGGGCAACACCGTCCTTGTTGCCGATGCCGCAGACGGAATGCGCGGTACGGTGCGTTGGCAGGAACTGAAACTTCCCGCCTGCGAGAAGAAAGAGGGAACGCTCAAACTGAAATTCTGCAACGCAGACAGCGGCGAAGAACTGTTTGCCTGCGACATCACGATCGCTCCGGCAGACGAATGACCGACGGTCCGCAAACCGAAAAGCACCCACCCCGTAGGGAACGGTCTTGACCGTTCCGGATACCCAATGCAGCGAAAAGCGGAACGGTCAAGACCGTTCCCTACGGTGATATAGGAAGCACCGCGATAAATCGGAGTTTTCCGGATCGGTATTTTGCACCGCACCAAAGGCGTGTGCGTAGGGGTCGATGTGAGCATCGACCCGTCGCCGAAGGAGCAGACCCTTCACTGTGTTCACGAAACTATGACTTATTGACCACGCGATAAATATCGCGACCGCAAAACGCTGTTTTGCGGG
>R25__coassemble_677_pt1 | contig 19450 bp, 13 predicted proteins | sample R25__metabat2_low_PE_026 | metagenome-assembled genome bin R25
TAGCGGACTGCAAAATAAGTGTCATCCTGAGGAGCGAAGCGACGAAGGATCTGCTCTCGATCATCGGGGGGGTAGATCCTTCACTTCGTTCAGGATGACACAGGAAACGAAAGCAGACCCGAAGGATTTTTGCATCCCTCGGGTCTGCTGTTTGAATATCAGGGGAAGGGCCAGCCGAAGCCGAACTGCCCGAAGCCGTACGGATCGGACTCCGTCTCCGTCACCTCCGGCTCTGTTTCCGTGTCCTGCGGACGCTCATCGAGTGTCAGTTCCAGCTTCAGGTACTGTCCTCCGCGGTAGACCGTGACGCGGACCTTGTCGCCCGCCTTGAATGCCGAAAGTGCCGACTGCAGATCTGCCTGCGAGCCGATCACGCTGTCCCCCAGCCCGACGATGACATCACCGACGGCAATGCCCGCCTTCTGCGCGGCGGCACTCTCCGTCACCGCAGTGACATAGGCACCGGCAGGCAGGTTCTTTCCGTAATAGCCGGAGTCTCCCACCGAGACACCCAAAAACGGTTTGTTTTTCACATAGCCGTACTGTGTCAGATCGTTGATGATCTGCATCGCATCGTTGATGGGGATGGCAAAGCCCAGTCCCTCGATGCTCGTCCCGCTTGTGGTGGAGCCGGAGTATTTTGCGGTTGTGATGGCGATGACATTGCCGTTCATATCGAACAGCGGGCCGCCGGAGTTGCCGGAATTGATCGCGGCATCGGTCTGGAACATATTGATGGGGGTGCCGTCCGTGTTGATCTCACGGTCAAGTGCGCTGATATAGCCCACCGTCAGCGTAAAGGTCAGTTCGCCCAGAGGATTGCCGATGGCGCAGACTTCGTCGCCGGTCACCGTGGTATCCGAATCGCCGATGCAGACCGTGGGCAGATCCGTCGCATCGATCTTCAGAAGTGCCACATCACAGGTCGTGTCTTCGTATCCGACGACCGTCGCCGGAAATTCCCTGCCGTCATAGAGTTGCACGGTGACGGCATTCGCGCCTTCGACCACATGGGCATTGGTCACTACATAGCCGTCCTGCGTGATGATGAAGCCGGTGCCGGAACTTGCCTGCTTCACGGTCTGACCCCAGACATTTCTGCCGGTGGATTCGCTGGCGATGCCGACCACCGCGCCGACATATTCGCTGTAGATCTGCGCAGGCGTCATTCCCGTCCCGCTTTCATTTCTGCGGATGCTGTCGGTGATGGGAGACTTTGGCTGTGTCGGCGTGGGAAGTTCGGTCTGCTCTCCCTGCACGGACTGTGCCGAGGCACGGTTGTTCTTTGAAGCGATCATATAGCCCAGCACACCGCCGCCGAGCCCGAGCAGGATCGCCGCCGCAAGCAGGACGGGGATCCAGACACGGCTGACCTGCTTTTTGGCACGCTTCTTTTTTTTCTCCGGCTGTAGTGCCGGTTGCGGGGGGTACTCGCTCTGTTCTCCGGTGCCAAACTGCTGCGGTGTCAGCCGGAAGCCCTCCGGCTGCGGAATGTAACGGTATGCGCCGTCCGGCGAGGTCGGACGGGGTGCCTGCAAGGGCGCAGGGTCGGGCATAGGTTCCTCTCCCGACTGCGGCTCTGCCGCGACCGGCTCAAAGTTCTGCTCCGGCATCTGCATCGGTTCCCATGGCTGTCCGGACTGCTGTGAATACTGTTCTTCGTCCATCGATCTCAGCTCCTGTCTGTTTGTTTTTCCCTATCATAATGTGAAAATATGAAGAAAATATGACACACATAAGAAATGTTTTTGAATAAACGCGTTCACCGGCGCTGCATAATTTCCAGAATCGTCTTGTCCGTCTGCGTCATTCCCTGTTGGGCAAGAATGCCGACATTGGCGATCGTCTCATCCACGGAATCCGAGACGATCCCTTCTCCTCTGCGGAATTCCCGGTGGTGCAGATACATCCGGTAGCCCATAATGCCCGCATCGACCGCCGCCGCGATCTTTGCCGCACAGGAGGGTTTTGCCCCGTCGCAGATCGTTCCCGAAAGGATGGCGACCGCATTGACGACCGTGTGCGCAACGGCGGTGTAGCCGCCGCCGGAAAGATAGCAGATGCCCGCACCCGCGCCCACGCCGGCAGAGATCGCTCCGCAGTAAGCGGAAAGTCTGCCGATGCCGGTCTTCTGGTGGACGGTCACAAGGTCGGAGACCGCCAAAGCACGGTAGAGCTGTTCTGCGGTGCAGTCCAGCCGTTTGGCATAGCGTATCACGGGAACGGATGCCGTGATGCCCTGATTGCCGGAGCCGGAGAGAATGACGACCGGCATTTCACAGCCGCTCATCCGTGCATCGGAGCCTGCCGCCGCCCATGCCTTTGCCTCGGTCTTGATGTCGCCGCCGTCATAATCCTCCATCAGGATCTTGCCGATCTGTGCGCCCCAGTTTCCCTTCAGCCCTTCCTCCGCAATGGCGGAATTCAACCGGATCTGCGGCTCCAGCAAAGGTGCCAGCAATTCCAAAGGGACCGTATCGGCAAAGCGGATGATGTCTTCCACATTCAAACAGCTTTTGTCCGTCAGATGTTCCTCTGCCGAGGCGGTGACGGGCAGGCACATCAGTTCTTCCCCGTTTTTTGCCTTGTAGACGATATTGGTGTGGTGGTTTGCGATGCGCACCGTGGCGCGATCCTCGCCGGCAAAGCCGTGCAGGGTGATGTCCAGCATACACGGGGTCGCGGCGCAGACCGTCTCGATCGGCGTGTCGATGAGATAGTCCCGGATGTGGGCAAGCTGTTTCCCCGTCACCTCGGCAAGCACCTGCAAGCCGTTGTCCGCATTGCCCGCGATCACGCCTGCCGCGATCGCCGCCTCAATGCCGCGCATATCGCCGGTGTTCGGCACGACGACGCTCTTGACATTTTTGATGATGTTGCCGCTGACCTCTGCCACGATCCTTGTCGGCAGAGTGCCCAGCACCTCCCGCAGGGTCGCCGCACAGTAGGCGATGGCGATCGGCTCCGTGCAGCCCGTGGCAAGGATCAGTTCCTCTCTGAGGATGGAAAGATATTGTTCCTGCGTCTGTGCATTCATCCCGACAGTCTCCTTTTGTGCGTTCTGCGACTTCAAAACAAGCCATTCTTTATTATATCTGTTTTTTTCCTGTTTTCAAGGCTTCTTTTGCCGCGCCGCAGTCTGCCTGCAAAATTAGCACTCTACAGTTTAGAGTGCTAATTTTTACAGTTTATTCATAAATGCGTAATGAAATATCCATATTCGGGGCATATTCTGATTGCAGAAGAAAGGTCGGCGGTGCATCAGGAGGATGCACCGTGACGGCCTCGGCAAACCGAATGGAGGAATCGATTATGTTTGAACTCAGACCTTATCACAATGACCGCAGTTTTGCGATGTTTGACCCGTTCCGCGAACTGGATCGGATGGAGCGTCGGCTGTTCGGCGGCTTTCCCGGTTTTTTCGGCAGCGACCGTCTGCCCGACTTCAAGACCGACATCAAGGACGAGGGTGACCGCTATCTGCTTGAAGCAGACCTGCCCGGTTGTGAAAAGAAGGATATCCGGCTGGAGCTGAACGGCGATCTGCTGACGATCTGTGCCGAGCGGCATTCGGAGCACGAGGAGGAGGACAAAAAGCAGAATTATCTGCGCTGTGAACGCTCCTATGGGCTGTACCGCCGGGACTTTGATGTGTCCGCCGTGGACACGGAAAAGATCAAGGCAAAGTACGACAACGGTGTTCTGCACCTGACGCTCCCGAAGAAGGAAAAGACCATGCCTGCCGCAAAAACACTGGAGATCCAGTAAGAAATGAAGACAGGGGACGCTGATCCGTCCCCTGTCTCTCTTTATCGTGCGGAAGTGCGGATTTTGTTCTTGTAGAACGCGCCAAGGCGTGATATAATCTATTATGGTACGGTTTGAGACATACAATGCGCTGTGCCGTGCCGGTAGTTCTATTCCGAAAAGGGAGTCGACGGCTTTGCCGCCCTGCCGATTTTTATGAAACAAAAGAATTACACACTCCTGTACGCGCTCCTGCAGGCAATGGTCTGGGGCGGTTTTGGGGTCATCATCAGTTTTGCCGCGCCTTATCTTTCAGAGTACGGACTGACAGACACCCAATACGGACTGATCCTCGGTGCCGTTTCCGCAGTGTCCTTTTTGGCACAACTCGGACTGGCGGAACTGTGCAGCCGCTTTTCCCGGCTGACGCTCCGGCTTCTTCTGGTCATCCTCGGTGTTCTGATGGCAGTCTGCTGTCTGGCTTTGGTGCTGTTTCCGCTGCCGCTTTTGTGGATCGTATTGCTCTACTGCCTGACTGCTGTATCCGTACAGGCATTGCCCTCCTTTGTCAATGCGCTCGGGATGGCGGGGCTGGACAACGGCTTTTCCGTCAATTTCGGCGTGGCGCGTGGCGTCGGCTCTGCCGGGTTTGCCGTGTTTTCCTTCTGTGTCGGGCAACTCATCGAACTGACCGACATCCGCGCCGTCCCCGCACTGTATCTGCTGATCGCAGGCACACTGATCGCTGCGGCACTGTGCTTTCCGAAGGTGCAGGCAGCCGCGCAGGAAAAAAGCGGTTCCGGCGGCTCTTTGTGGAAAAACGGCAGACTGCTGATGATCCTGCTCGGTGCGACATTGCTCTATGTCAGTCACAATTTTCTGTGCAATTTTCTCTATCAGGTCGCGGTCTCCCGGGGCGGAGACACGACAGATCAGGGCATCTGCCTTGCGATCGCCGCTTTCTGCGAACTGCCCGTGATGTTTTTGTTCTCCAAACTGCTCAGGGTCGCCCGGTGCGATCTGTGGCTGAAACTTTCCGGTGTGTTTATGGGACTGCGGGTGTTGGGCTGTCTGCTCTCGCCCACCGTCGGCTGGCTTTATGCCTCCCAGTTTTTCCAACTGCTGGGCTTTGCCCTGTTTTCCGTCTCCTCGGTGTTTTACATCCGTTCTGCCGTGGACAAAAGAGATACCGTGCGGGCGCAGGCGATGCTTGCCTCCACCTGTACGCTCAGCAACTTTCTGACCTTTCTGCTCGGCGGTACGCTGATGGACCGTTTTGATGTGGATTTTGTCCTGCTCTGTTCTGCGATCTGTGCCGCCGTCGGCACGGTGCTTCTGATCCTGTTTGCAAAAAATACACGCCGTACGGTCGGCGAAGACCGGGAGGTCTGAATATGGAAAAAAAGAAAAAGGAGCGCATCCTCATGCCTTTGCAGAGGAAACTTCCTTACCTTGACAAACTCGGAAAACGGCTGACCCTGCCGCAGCCGGCGTGGAAACTCTATCTTTCTGCCTTCGGACTTCCGTTTTTGATCCTGTTTATGATCTGGACGGTATCCGGTGTCGTGTTCGGCAGCCAGATGATCCTCGCGCACGACCAGTGGCACCAGTATTATCCGTTCTACCTTGACCTGATCCGCAAACTGAAAAGCGGCGGCTCGCTGTTCTACACATGGACGAACGGTATGGGCACGAATTTCCTTTCGATGTATGCCTATTACCTTGCAAGCCCGATGAACTTCCTTGCGGCTCTGTTGCCGGAAAGTTGGGCGCTCGGGTACTACACCTTTACGGTGATGGTGAAGATCTCCCTTGCAGGGCTGTTTTTTGCTGTGTTTGTCCGCAATTATTTTGACCGCACCGACGGAGCCGCCGTGTTTTTCTCCACGATGTATGCCTTTTGCGCCTTTGTCTGCGGCTACTACTGGAATGCGATCTGGCTGGAAACCTTTGCACTGCTCCCGCTGGCGGCACTCGGCACGGTCCGTCTTCTGCGGGACGGCAAGTATATTCTTTACACCTCCATACTGGCACTGTCCATCCTGTGCAGTTACTATATCGGACTGTTCACCTGTATTTTCATTTTTCTGCTGTTCATCTGCTACAACATCTGTAATTGGGACGATCTCGGCGGCTTCGGCTCCCGGCTGGTGCGGATCGCGTTTTTCTCCGCGCTTGCCATCGGGATGACCGCCGTTCTGTCCTTGCCTGCATACCTCGGGCTGAAATCGACCTCCTCTGCGGTCAACAAATTCCCAAAGGAATTCCGGCTCAATATTACCAAGGACAATTCCTTCCTCGGCATCATCGACGGTCTGCGGCAGATCATTTCCCAACTCGGCACCGGCATATACCCCACCTCAATGGAGGGCTTGCCGAATGTTGCCTGCGGCACGGTGACGGTGGTGCTTGCCATCGCCTACTTCTGCACAAAAAAGATCCCGCTGCGGGAAAAACTCTGCTGTGCCGGACTGCTGCTGTTTTTCTGCGCGAGTTTCCTGATCCGTCAACTGGACTATATCTGGCACGGCTTCCACTTCCCGAATATGCTGCCTTACCGGTTCAGTTTCCTGTTCAGTTTTGTCCTGCTGTTTATGGCATACCGTGCCTTTTTGCAGTTGGATCGCTGGCGCTGGTATTACTGCCTGTATGCGGTCCCGTTTTCCGTGCTGTTCCTGTTCTGTGTGTTTTCCGCACAGGGGACAAAGGCCTCCGTCCTTACGGCGGGGATCGTGCTTGCCGTGCTTGCCGCGCTGTTCCTGTACGGCAAACGGATCCTCTCAAAAAATCTGCTGGTGCTGTTTTTGTGCTGTGCACTGCTTTGCGAGGCGGGGATCGGCGCAGTGCTCGGCTCCCTGCAAGTCGGATTTACCAACGGCAAAGACTATCCCCGTCTGTCCTCCGATGTGCAGACGGTGCTGGATGAGATCGATGCCCGGGAAGAGAACACCGTGGATCTGTGGCGCACGGAGGTGACGCTCACACAGTCGCTGAACGACAACGCGCTGAACGGCTACAACGGAGTTTCGACCTTCTCCTCCGCCGCCAACAGCGGGGTGTCGCAGTTCCTAAAGGGCATCGGGCTTCCTGCCGGCGTTTCGGGAAACCGCTATGCCTATGAGGAATCCACAGCACTGACCAATTTGCTGGTCGGGCTGAAATATATGATCGACCGCAACGGTCTGTCCGTGGAGCGTCCGTTCTGGGATTCCGTTGCCGACTCCGGCACAGTCAACCTGTTGAAAAACCGGACATATCTGCCGATGGGCTTTTTGGTGCCCTCCGATGTGACAGAGTACGATGCAGACAAGCGGATCAGTTCGACCCGTATGGACAATCAGAATTATCTCTATCAACTCCTCAACGGCAGCCGCGGGGAACTGATCTCCTCGTATCCGATGTCCGAGCATTCCGCAGATGAAGACATCGAAATCACCGGCTCCGGAAGCCAGTTCCAGATCGTCAAAAAGGAAGACGCATCCGGTGGAGGCAAGGCTCATTTCACCTACCGGGTCAAAAACACCTGCCATTTCTGCGTGTATACCGGCGCGTCCAATCTGAAGACCCTCTATGTGGAACTGAACGGCACTGCACTGACGAGTTACGACACAAAGTACGGCTATCTGCGCGACTTCGGCATCTTGCAGGCAGGAGACGAACTGACCTTTTCCGTTGCACCCAAAGACGGCAAGACCGGCACTCTGACGGTCTATGCGGGGACCTTTGACGATGAAGCGTTTGCCGCGCTTTATGAAAAGTTGTCTGCACAGTGTATGACGGCGACGAGCGTAACGGACACCTCCATCGACGGCAGGATCACTGCCCGGGAGGACGGCATCTGCTACTTCTCTATCCCCTATGACAGCGGCTGGCATATACTCGTGGACGGCAAGGAGGCTTCTGCGGTTGCGCTGTTCGGTGCTTTTATCGGAGTGCGGCTGACTGCCGGGACACACTTTATCAGCCTCAGTTATGAGACGCCCGGTTTCCGGACCGGTCTGACGGTCAGTCTGCTCTGTCTTGCGGTGTTCCTTGTGTTGACTGTGATCGCTCTGCTGCGCCGGGTCTTTACCAGACCGATGCAGAAGGTCGATATGGAGATGATCGGCAGTCCCGCGGGATCGGCACCAAAGGAGCCGCAGTCCGATCCGGAGGAGCCTGCCTTTTCGGAGCCGATCGAGGATGCCCCGCTGACGGCAGAGGAGCCGGAACCGACCGAACCGATCCCGACGGTCCCGGACACGGATGAACCGCTTCCGGAAGACAGCGATCTGCCGTTGGATTTTTCCGAAGTTTTTCCGGACGGAATTGACTTTGAGGGAAAAGAATGATAAACTACGGTACAATGACCGATTTGTTGAGAAAGCACGATCGTCACATACCGACCACAATATACAGTCTGGAGGAACAAACACAATGTCAAACAAACCTTTGATCGGTGCCGCCGTCATCGGACAGTCCGGCGGTCCCTCGTCCGTCATCAACGCATCTGCCTACGGTGTCATCAAGACCGCACTGGAGAGTGAATACATCACAAATGTCTACGGAGCCGCCCACGGTATCCAGGGCGTACTCAACGACCAACTGATGATCATGGACGAAGAGGACCCGAAAGAACTGGAAAAACTGCTCTATACCCCGTCCTCTGCGCTCGGCTCCTGCCGCTATAAGGTCACCGATCCGGATGAAGACGACACGGATTTCAAGCGCATTCTTGAGATCTTCCGAAAATACAACATCCGCTATTTCTTCTACAACGGCGGCAACGACTCCATGGACACCTGCAACAAGATCAGCCGCTACTGTGACAAGGTCGGCTATGAGTGCCGTGTCTTCGGTGTGCCCAAGACCATCGACAACGACCTGTACGGCACAGACCACTGCCCGGGTTTTGCCTCGGCGGCAAAGTATATCGCAACCTCCTTTATGGAAGTTTCCCGCGACTGTAAAGTGTACGACATCGGCTTGATCACGATTATCGAATGTATGGGCCGTCACGCCGGTTGGCTGACTGCGGCGGCGGCACTGGCAGGCACCAAGGGCAACGGTCCCGATCTCATCTATCTGCCCGAGGTCGATTTTGATATGGATCGGTTCCTTGCCGATGTCAAGCGCGTCTATGCGGAAAAGAACAACTGCCTGGTCGCAGTCTCCGAGGGCATCCACTATGCAGACGGCAGTTTTGTCTCCGAGGCAAAGACCTCCGGCACGGACGGCTTCGGTCACGCCCAGCTCGGCGGACTGGCGGCAAAACTTGCCGCGATCGTCAAGCAGGAGACCGGCGCAAAGGTGCGCAGTATCGAACTGAGCCTGCTGCAGCGGTGCGCCTCCCACTGTGCATCCCTGACCGATATCGAGGAATCCTTCAACGCCGGCAAGCGCTGTGTTGAAGCGGCATTGGAAGGCGAGACCGGCAAGATGGTCGGCTTCCGGTGTGACCGCGCAAACGGCTACAAGTGCGACTATGTCCTGTTCGACCTGAAGGATGTGGCAAACACCGAGCAGAAGGTCCCGCTGTCGTGGATCACGCCGGAGCACAACAATGTGACCGACGATTTCATCCGCTACTGTGCGCCGCTCATTCAGGGCGAAACCAAGCAGGCAAAGGAAGACGGACTGCCCTGCTTCGTCAACCTCAAAAAAGTCTTTGCAAAGTGATCCTGCGCTCCATGCTCCCCACTGTGTCGTCCTGAGCGCACTGTTCGTGTCATCCTGAGCGCACTGTTCGTGTCATCCTGAGCGCAGCGAAGGATCTGCTACCGTTGATCCGACAAGATCCTTCGTCGCTCCGCTCCTCAGGATGACACAACTTTAGGACAGCAGCCAGTTCTGTGTCCTGTTCTCATCTTTCCTGCCTTGCAGTATGTTTTACACCGCTTCGGAACAATTCCTTTCCGCATATATTGAGATAAAGCAAGCAGCCCTCGTGTGAGGGCTGCTTTTGTGCTTCGCGGTTCTTTTATTCGTCTGCGGTGTCCGTTTCTTCCGGCTTTTCAAAATGCGCAAAGATGGATGCGTCGTCCGTCTGCGGGATCTCCTTACCGTTCATACACGCTTCAAACTGTGCCCGCGTCATCGTGTCGTGGGCAAGCAGGAACTGTGTCACCGCTTCCAGTTTGTCGTCGTGCGCGGTCAGGAGTGCCTTGCACTTTGCATAGGCTTCATCGACCAGCCGCTTGACCTCTTCGTCGATCTCTCCGGCGGTACGCTCGGAATAGGAGCGCGTTCTGCCGTAACTCATACCGATGAAGATCTCGTCGTCATTGTCATAACTGACGGCACCGAGTTTTTCGCTCATACCGTACTTGGTCACCATTTCGTGTGCGATCGCCGTTGCCTGCTTGATGTCGTTGGAGGCACCGACGGAAATGTCGGACAGTTTGAGCTGCTCCGCCACCCGTCCGCCGAGTGCGGAGATGATCAGTGCCTGCATCTCGCTGCGGCTTTCCAGTTCTCCGTCCTCCTCCGGCAGATACAGCGTCAGGCCGCCGGTCTGACCGCGCGGGATGATCGTGATCTGCTGGACGGGCATATGGTTCTCCTGGAAGTGTGCCGCCACAGCGTGACCTGCCTCGTGATATGCCGTCAGTCGGCGCTTTTCCTCGGAGACCCTGTGGCTCTTTTTCTGCGGGCCTGCCATCACCTTGAGCAGAGCCTCCTCCAGATCGGGCATCGTGATGCACGGACGGTTGTTTCTCGCGGAGAGCAGTGCCGCTTCGTTCAGAAGGTTTTCCAGATCGGCACCGGTCAGACCGACGGTCGCCCGTGCCACTGTGTGCAGATCCACGGTGTCTGCCAGCGGTTTGTTCCTTGCGTGGACTTTGAGGATCTCCTCGCGCCCTCTGCAGTCGGGCTTGCCGATGTAGATCTGACGGTCAAAACGGCCCGGACGGAGCAGGGCGGGATCCAGAATGTCCTTGCGGTTGGTCGCCGCCATCACGATCACGCCCTCGTTGCGGTAGAAACCGTCCATCTCCACAAGGAGTTGGTTGAGGGTCTGCTCGCGTTCATCGTGACCGCCGCCCATACCGGCACCTCTGTGCCGACCGACGGCATCGATCTCGTCGATGAAGATGATGGAGGGTGACATTTTCTTTGCCTGTTCAAACAGATCGCGGACACGGCCTGCACCGACACCGACATACAGTTCGACAAAATCGGAGCCGGAAATGGACAAAAACTGCACGCCCGCCTCACCTGCGACGGCTTTGGCAAGCAGGGTCTTGCCGGTGCCCGGAGGGCCGACCAGCAAAACGCCGTGCGGCACCTTGGCACCCAGTTTGGTGAATTTTTCGGGGTCACGCAGGAACGCCACGATCTCCTGCAGTTCTGCCTTTTCCTCCTCCGCGCCTGCAACATCGGCAAAGGTGACCTGTTTGTCCGTTTTGCCGACCCGGGCGTTTGCCTTGCTGAACTTCATTGCACCGCCGGCACCGCCGCCCATCCGGTTGAACAAAATGATCATCACGACCAGCAGTCCCGCGCAGAGCAGAAGTTCCGGCAAAAAGGTCAGGAACCACGACGGCTGGGTATCGGGCAGATAGTCATATTCCGAAATGATCCCCTTTGCATACTGCTCCTCGGTCAGTGCCTTGGTGTCTGACAGAAACAAAGAGACATCCGGAACCTGATAGCGAACGGTGTCGGAGCCGTCGATCTCTTCTTTCAGAGTGAGTTCCAACTTGCCGTCGAGCAGGGTAAAGGATTCGACCTTTTCCTCCTCAAACAGCGCGATGATCTCGGGATAGGTTTTTTGTACGCTCTTCGGCGCTCCGAAAAGCTGGGAGGCGCAGAAGGCGATCAGGGCAAAGATCGACACATAAAAAATCAGTGCGCCGATGCTCGGTTTCTTTTTCAATGGAACGCTCCTTTCACAGGGAACTGCTGTATTTTTCCGGCTTCAGTATGCCGATATAGGGAAGATTGCGGTATCGCTGGCAGTAGTCCAGCCCATAGCCGATGACAAAGTGATTGGGGATCACAAAGCCGACATAGTCTGCGGAGATATCCGCGCTCCGACGCTCCGGCTTGTCCAGAAGGACGCAGAGCCGGACGCTTTTTGCGCCCCGCGCACGGAGCAGTTCCGACAAAGACCGCAGGGTCAGTCCGCTGTCGATGATGTCGTCCACAAGCAGGACATCTCTGCCGGTGACATCGGTTTCCATATCGCAGGTCAGGCGCACCGTGCCGCTGCTTTCCGTGCCGTCTGCATAGGAGGAGGCACGCAGAAAATCATAGGCGGCATCCACGGTGACCGACTTTGCAAGGTCGGAGAAGAAGTGGACGGAGCCCTTCAGTATGCCGACAAGCAGAGGCGTCTTGCCCGCATAGTCCTCGGAGATCTGTCTGCCGAGTGCGCGGATCCTTGCTTGCAGTTCCGCTTCGGAAAACAGGAGTGTCTGCACATCCGGATGCAGTGCTGTCTGTGTCATAGGCTTGCCTCCCTTTGGAATTCCATCACCAGAACGGGCTTTCCCGCTTCGGGCAAAAATGCCGTGTCGGTACGCACAAAGGCGACGGCGGCGACTGTACTGTCCAGTTCGATGACGGGATAAAGATCTCGCTTGACCGCAGGGATCCTGCGGTCAATCATCAGTTTTTTGACGGTCTTCGTTCCGCCCTGCAGATGCAGAGCATCCCCGATCCTTCGCGGTCGGAGCGTGACCGTTTCGGTCATCATATCATATTTCAGGCAGATTGTGTTAGTTTTTTTTCGGAAAGACTGTAAATTTTCTGTGACGAAACAGCGGACCGTCAGTCCCAACTCCGGAAGACGACCGTCCCCCGGGATGGAAAGTGTGAGTGGGGCAAAAGTCTTTTCCTCTGCGCGGGACAGGAGCAGACGGTCATATTCCCGCCGTGCGGTCAAGCCGTCCGGCAGACAGACGGAGGCAGACGGCCGATCGGTATGCACCAGCCGCTCCAGTGCCTGCACATAGCGGAAGGAGGGATCCTCCACCCGATGCTCGCGCAAAAGACCCATCAATACCCGCCGCAGCAGCACCGGATGCAGACTGCGGAGTTTTTTACAGTCGTAACCGTCGGCATCACGGCAGTCTGCCTCGGCGGCAGCCGCAAGCCCGGACAGAAAGGCATCCTCCTGTGTCTGGAAAGCGGCAGTCCGTCCCGCCGCCTCCAGAAAACGCGGATTTTCGCGCAGAAGTTCCGGCAGGATGCGGTGGCGCACACGGTTGCGCACACAGCCGTCCTGCGCATTGGTGCTGTCTTCCCGGTGCGGAATGCTCTGCTCGGACAGGTAGGCTTCGATCTCCTCCCGGGAAACGGACAGGAGCGGACGGATATATTTTCCGCGCCTTGCGGGGATGCCGCAGAGCCCACGCGGTCCCGTACCCCGCAGAAGATGCAGGAGCAGAGTTTCTGCGTTGTCGTTTGCGGTGTGTGCCGTGGCGAGTTTGTCGGTGTCCAGCCCGTCGAAAAACGCATAGCGCAGAATCCTCGCGGCTTCCTCCGGACTTTCTCCGGTCTGCGCCGCCCGCGCCTTCGTGTCACCGCGTCCGACCGTCAGTGCAACACCTTGCTCTGCGCACCACCGGCGCACAAAGTCCTCGTCCCTGTCCGCTTCCTCCCCGCGCAGACCGTGGTGAAAGTGCGCGGCGCAGACGGTGATGCCGAGCCGATCCTTCAACCGGAGCAGAACGGTCAGCAACGCCATCGAATCCGCACCGCCGGACAACGCGACCGTCACCCGGTCGCCCCGTGCCACAAGCGCCTGTGCGGAAAGGACTTGCAAAATCTTTTGTTCCATCATTTTATTCGGAATGCTTCCAATCCAGATCGGAGAAAGAGAAATACTGCGGCATCCACTGTACTTTGACTACGCCGGGCTCTCCGTGACGGTTTTTCGCCACATTCAGTTCTGCGATGTTGCGCTCCGGTGAGTTTTCGTTGTAGTAATCGTCACGGTAGATCAGGATGATCTGGTCGGCATCCTGCTCAATGGCGCCGGACTCTCTCAGTTCTGCCATCGTCGGACGCTTATCTGCTCTGCCCTCTGCCCCACGGTTGAGCTGGCTCAGGCAGATGACCGGAACATTCAGTTCCTTTGCCATGATCTTCAGCGAACGGGAGATCTCCGAAACCGTTGTCGCACGGTTCTCATTCTCCTTGCCGTTGGCGGAGGTCATCAACTGCAGATAGTCGATGATGACCAGTCCCAGATTGTCCAGTCTGCGGCAAAGGGCATTCATCTCTGCGACCGTAATGGTCGGGTTGTCATCCACGCGGATATCGGTCTGACTCAGGGCGTTGGACGCGATGCCGATCTTCCGCCATTCCTCCTCGGACAGTCTGCCGGTGATGAGTTTGTTGTTGTCCACAAAACTTTCGTTGGACACCAGACGCATCGCAAGCTGTTCGCGGGACATTTCCAAAGAAAAGAAGACTGCGGTCTTGCCGGAGGCCTTTGCCGCACCGGTCAGCAGATTGAGTGCCAGAGAGGTCTTGCCCATACCGGGGCGGGCGGCAATGATGATGAGGTCGGACTTGTTCAGACCGTTGATCTTCACATCCAGATCGTGCAGACCGGTGGTGAGCCCGGGAAATTCGTTTTCCGACTGCGCCCGCTCGTTGAGGCTGTCAAACAGCCGCACCAGTACAGTACCGATCCGTTCCAGCGAATCGCCGTTGTTCTTCGTCAGTGAAAAGATCTTCTTTTCCGATGCTTCCAGAATATCCTTTGCACTGCCGACCCCCGCATAGACCATCTCGTTGATGTCCGTTGCCGCCTGAGAGATATTCCGCAGCAGTGCCTTGTCACTGACGATCTTTGCATACTGCTTGACATTGGCGGCAGTCGGGGTGATCTCCATCAGCTGCCGGATGTACTTTGCCGTATTTGCTTCGTCGTAATAACCGTTTTCCTTCAGCGCATCGATCACCGTCACGGGGTCGATGACCTTGGAAAAACTGAACATGGAATAGATCGTTGCAAAGATCTCCTGATTTTGCCGCAGGTAAAAATCCTCCGGCTTCACAATGCCGATCACATCACCGACACAGCGGCTGTCGATCAGCATCGCGCCTAAAACAGACTGCTCCGCCTCCAGAGACTGCGGAGCCTGTCTGGACAGAATATCGTCCATTCGGGTTCCCTCCGAATTTTATTTTTCCCGGACATTTACCTTGAGGTTGGCGTTGATCTCATAGCCCAGTTTGCATTTGACGGTGTAAAGCCCCACGGTCTTGATGGACTCTTCGATCACGATTTTCCGCTTGTCCAGTTCGATACCCTGCGCCTTGAGGGCATCGGCGATCTCCTGACCGGTGACGGAGCCGAACAGTCTGCCCGCACCGCCGCCCTTGCAGAACACATCCAGCGTCATATCCTTGAGCTTTGCCGCAGTCGCGGCGGCTTCCTCGCGTGCCTTCTGTTCCTTTTCCTGCTTTGCCTTGTCGTTCATCCGCATTGTGTTGACATTGTCGGCAGTTGCCTCCATCGCCATTTTGCGCGGAAGCATATAGTTTCTTGCATAGCCGTCGGAAACCTCGATCAGCTGTCCCTTTTTGCCCTTGCCCTTGATGTCCTGCATCAGAATCACTTTCATGGGGGATATCTCCTTTCGGATGTTCTATTTTGTATCGAAATACCGGTCGATCGCCTCGGCAAGCAGCCGTGTGACCTCTGCCGGTGTTTTGCCGCGTACCTGTGCGCCCGCAGTTGCGGCATTGCCGCCGCCGCCGAGCGTTTCCAGCACCATCTGGACATTGATGTCCCCGATGGACCTGCCGGAGATATAGACTGCATCACCGAACCGGAACAGGACAAAGGAGCAGTCGATGCCGTCGATGTTCAGAAGTTCGTCCGCCGCCTGCCCTGCCAGCACCCGGCCGATCTGCTCCTCCACGGAGGCGACCGCAATGCGCTCGCGGTAGACCTGTGCGCTTTGAATGATGCGATAGCGGGCGACCGTTGTTTCAAAGTCGCTTTGGAACAGTTTTTTGACATCCACGGTGTCCGCGCCGTGCTTGCGCAGGAACGCCGCCGCCTCAAAGGTGCGGGAATTGACGCGCACACCGAAGTTTTTGGTGTCGAGCACGATGCCTGCCAGCAGTGCTTCCAGTTCCACCTGCAAAAGATCCTCCTTCTCCACCGTGTACATCAGAAGTTCAGTGACAAGTTCCGCCGTGGAGGAGGCATAAGGTTCGTGCAGGGCCAGAGCGGCACGGTTGATATAGTCCGCCGCTCTGCGATGGTGATCGATGATCGCAATGCGCGGGACGGATTCCAGCAGCGGCAGATGCTCCACCTGATCGGGTCGGTTGGTATCCACGATGATGAGCAGGCTCTTGGCATCTGCCAGCACCATCGCGTCCTGTCCGGTCACGAACCGTTCTTTGCCGCGATATTCCGCCTCCGTCTGCAGGCGGGCGATCAGTTTGCCTGCGGCGTTGGCTTTGAGGTCGGTGACGATGCTGACGCTTTTTCCGCATCGGCGGCAGATCGCGCACAGTCCCGCCGCCGCACCGATGGCATCGGCATCCGCGTTTTTGTGCCCCATAATGAACACCCGGGAGGACTGCGCGATCAGTTCGGACAGCAGTCCCGCCATCACGCGGGATTTGACCTTGGTGCGCCGCTCCGTCTCTCTGGCTCTGCCGCCGAAGAAGGAGAAATTGAATTTGTCCTTGATCACTGCCTGATCACCGCCGCGGGAAAGTGCCATCTCCAGTGCCAGCGCGGCAAATTCATAATTTTCGCGGAAATCGCCGCCGTCCTTGCCGATGCCGAAGGAGATCGTTGCCGCGACACCGGCGGGGTTCGTCACCTCGCGGATGCTGTCCAGCAGGGCAAATTTCCCGTCCGTGATGCGGTACAGATCCTTTGCCTCAAACAAAAACAGAAAGCGGTTGCGCTCCAGCCGGCGCAGAAGACCGCCGATCCCATCCGACCACGCACCGATGCGTTCGTTGAGCGCGGCATTCAGAGAGGATACCGTGGAGTCGGGAAGATTGTTCGTCAACTCGTCATAGTTGTCGATCAGAATGATCGAGACCACCGGGCGGGAGCGCAGATAGGCATCTCCGACATCCAGCAGTTCGGTCGCATCGATGAAGCAGAGCAGAACACGGTCCTGCTCGCCCCGCCGCCGGACGGCAAAGATGCGGTATCTTCTGCCCTTGAGCACCTGATCTTCATCACATTCCGGCTTGCCTGCGGCGATCCAGTCCATCGAAAAGCCGGGAAGCAGATCGGTGATCGCAGTGCCGATGACCGTATCGGAAATGCCCGAGGCGCGGGAAAACTCTTTGTTGTGCCAAAGGATCTCACCGCCCGAGCAGTCGAGCGTCAGCAGAGGAAACGGCGTGTTGCCCGCGCCTGCCTCGTCCAGAAGGTCAACACTTTGCCGGATATATTCCCGAAAATCGCGGGCACGCTGTCTGGAGTAGATCAGGATAAACACCAGAACAGCGACTGCCGCCAGTGCCATCGCCAGTGCCAGTCCGTACTGCCGGTTTGCCAGCGCGATGGCGGCAAAGATCAGCAGGATCACGCTGTAAAGGTAAGAACCGGTGCGCAGCAGCCGCTTGAGCCTTCCGTTCATAGGTCGTTCCTCTCTTGCATACACTTTCAGATATTACCATTATAGCAAACTTTTTTGTATTTATCTACTGAAAATCAATATTTTTTCGTTTCCGTTTTTTATACATCCGTCTTTCCGCATCCGAAAAAAGCAAAACTTTGTTTTTTGCGGGCGCGGTTGACACCGCGTGTTCAAAAAGTTATAATATACGGACAATGAAATGCAGGCAAAGAGGAACGGTTTATGACCTACGAAGCGGGACAGTATGATATTGCGGTCATCGGCGCGGGACACGCGGGGATCGAGGCGGCACTTGCGGCGGCGAGGATGGGCTTGAAAACCGTTGTCTTCACCATCAATCTGGATGCCGTCGGCAATATGCCCTGCAACCCCGCCATCGGCGGCACCGGCAAGGGACACCTTGTCCGGGAACTGGATGCGCTCGGCGGACAGATGGGAATTGCCGCCGATGCCTGCTGTATCCAATACCGGATGCTCAACCGCGGCAAGGGACCCGCAGTCCACAGCCTCCGCGCACAGGCAGACCGCCGCCGTTATCAGGAATATATGAAGCACCTTTTGGAAATGCAGGAAAATCTCGATCTCAAACAGGCAATGATCGTGGATATCCTCACGGAAAACAGTGCGGTCTGCGGGGTTGTGACGCAGCTCGGTGCGGTCTACCGCTGCAAAGCCGCCGTGCTTGCCACCGGCACTTATCTGGAAAGCACCGTCATCATCGGCGAGAGCGTCATTTCTTCCGGACCGGACGGGATGCACGCGGCAGAGGGACTGACGGCACGGCTGACGGCACTCGGGCACACGATGCGCCGCTTCAAGACCGGTACACCTCCGCGGGTCAATGCCCGCAGTGTGGACATTTCTGCGATGGAACTTCAGCCGGGAGATGAAGACCCCGTCCCGTTCTCTTTCACCACGGAAGATCCGCCGAAGAATCGGGCGGTCTGCTATCTCACTTACACAAACGAAAGCACACACGACATCATCCGTGCCAATCTGGACCGCAGTCCCATCTATGACGGCTCCGTCACGGGCATCGGTCCGCGCTACTGTCCGTCCATCGAGACCAAGATCGTCCGTTTTGCCGACAAGCCGCGCCATCAACTCTTTGTCGAGCCGTGCGGACTTGCCACGGACGAACTGTATATTCAGGGCTTTTCCTCCTCTATGCCCGAGGATGTCCAGCTGCGGATGCTTCACTCCGTCAAGGGGCTGGAGCACGCAGAGATGATGCGTCCTGCCTATGCCATCGAATACGACTGCGTCGATCCGACAGAACTTTATCCGACACTGGAGAGCAAAAAGGTCGCGGGGCTGTACGGTGCAGGACAGTTCAACGGCTCCAGCGGCTATGAAGAAGCCGCCGTACAGGGCTTTGCGGCAGGGGTCAATGCCGCCCTGAAACTGAAAGGCGAGGAACCGATGATCCTCAAGCGTTCCGAATGCTACATCGGCACTCTGATCGACGATCTTGTGACCAAGGGAACGAATGAACCGTACCGCATTATGACCTCCCGCAGTGAATACCGCCTGCTTCACCGACAGGACAACGCAGATGACCGCCTGACGCACATCGGCAGACGCATCGGTCTGATCTCGGAGGAGCGCGATGCCGCCGTGCGGGAGAAATATGCCGCTGTCCGCACCGAAGTGGAGCGGTTGGAACATTCCGGCATTGCGGCATCCGGGGAACTGAACGACTTTCTGACACAAAACGGTTCTGCCCCGGTGGAGGTCTCGGCACGGCTTGCCGATCTGCTCCGCAGACCGGAACTGACATACGATGTCCTTGCGCCGTTTGACAGGGACCGTCCCACGCTGCCGAAAGCGGTGACGGAGCAGGTGGAAATTTCCGTCAAATATGCCGGCTACATCGCCCGTCAGCAAAAGCAGGTGGAGGACTTTCAAAAAGCGGAGGCAAAACTGCTGCCGACAGATATCGATTATGAAGCGATCGGCGGCTTAAAAGAAGAAGCAAGGCAGAAACTGAATGAAATCAAACCTGTTTCCGTCGGACAGGCAAGCCGTATTTCGGGCGTCAGTCCCGCCGATGTTGCCGTCCTGCTCGTCTGGCTGGAGCAAAACCGATAAAAAGAACGATTCGGTACAGCAAACAGCCCGACAAATCGTATTTTAGCGTG
>R25__coassemble_729_pt1 | contig 18638 bp, 11 predicted proteins | sample R25__metabat2_low_PE_026 | metagenome-assembled genome bin R25
AGGGCGGGGGAGCTGTCACGCCGCAGGCGTGACTGAGGGGGTGGGAAGCCCCCGTATTCTGCCGCGGTCGGAAAAATCAGCCAAGCCCCCCTCAGTCGCGTTGCGACAGCTCCCCCCGTAAACAGTTGGAGCCAAAGAGGAAAGGCTTCCCCGCAAGAAAGGCTCCCTTGCTAAAGGGAGCTGTCAGCGAAGTTGACTGAGGGATTATACACTTCCAATGACTTCCGCATTTCCGTCTCACGGTACAGGGAAAAAGATGATTGCCCCAAAATGTTTGTTTTAGAGAAGTTGTCTTCATAAAACTGTCTGGAAAAGCCGGCAGAAATCGCTGAATATGCAATTTCTGCCGGTTAAAAATTGGGGTTGATTCTCCAAAAACCTATTTTGAGACAGCCTCCTGATTTTTCTGTGTAATCGTTTTGTGAACACATCGGCGAATGCCGCTGCTGAAAACAAAGTTTTCCGAATTTCAGCATCTTACGGATGCTGAGAGGATATCTCTGAAAACTACAGCAATGACAGCTCTTGGCGCGGTGCTGATGATCGATCCGCCGGATCGGAATTTGCCGGGGTCGGTGTCTGTCGCGAGAAACATACCGAAAAAAAGAACTTGAAATGTGCCGGGAAATGTGCAAAGATAAAAACAGAATATTTTTGGAAAGGTTGATGAATTATGCTGAAAGGTATTTCCCCGATCCTCCCGCCCGAACTTTTGAAAATTATGATGGAGATGGGTCACGGTGACACACTTGTCATCGGTGACGGCAATTTCCCTGCAGCCGCCTGCGCAAAACGGCTGGTGCGATGTGACGGACATTCGGTCGTGCCGGTGCTGGATGCCGTTTTGAAACTGTTTCCGCTGGACACGACGGACAGCAAGCCGGTGCGTGTGATGCAGGTGCAGGACGAAAATGCCCCGCAGCCTGCGATCTGGGCGGAGTTCCGCCGGGTCATTTCCGATTTTGAACCGGAGAAGACCGAACTGACGGAGATCGAACGCTTTGCTTTCTATGAGGAAGCCAAAAAGGCATACGCGATCGTTGCGACCGGTGAAACGGCGATCTATGCCAATATTATCCTCAAAAAAGGCGTGATCGCCTGAACTTGCGGCGGAAGAGAAACCGATTGCCTGTGATCAGGGGATCGGCTTCTTTTTTTCAGAAAAAGGAACCACGGTACCACATTGTACATACTTTTTGTAGACAATGAACAAATCAATGGTATAATGAATCAGGAGTTATGTGAAAATCATCGGAGTTCCGAAAAACATACTTACACTCATGAGGGAGAACACAGTGAACCCATCTGTCAAAAAATATATCGCATATTTGCTTGCGCCGATCCTGCTTCTTTCCTTTTTTTTCGGTTGTGCGGGAAGCGGGACAGACACATACAGTGCCGGGACAGAAACGGAAACAGAAACAGTTGAACAGCCGCTTGCGGTGCTCATTACATCCTCCGATTATCAGAGCAGCGGCACCTTTATGACCTTCCGTCTGCTGCTGGATGTGATCAAAGAGAACGGCATCCCGACACCGGACTGCGCCCTGTTCGGCGGGGATTACAGCATTTCGACCGAGACCGACCCCGACAACAGCATTCGAAACCTTTCCGAGAAACTGATGGGCGTTTATCCCGACTTTTTACCGGAAAATGCGGTCTTCGTGCAGGGCAATCACGACAACGCCACCGATGCGCTGACCCCGACGGGGGCATATGATATGGGCAGTTTTGTCGTCTACTGCATCAACGAGGACGATTTCCCCTCGGGGCAGGAGCCGAAGGATACGGAGCAGGCGGTGAGCGCGCTGGAACGGTATCTGTCCGAAATGACCGCGAAGCGGGACCTCCGTCCCGTGATCGTCGCCTCACATCTTCCGCTCCATGAAAATGCGCGTGCGGACAATGCCGGCGCGGGCAAACTGGCGGACGTTCTCAACCGCTACGGCAGGGAACTGGACATTCTCTACCTGTTCGGGCACAATCATTCCGACAACTATGACGATTCCATCGGCGGCTCGGTCAACTATTTTGCCGTGGGCGACACGATGTATGTTCCGGTCCCGGCAAGTGAGGACTCCGGCAGGATCGAGGGCAGCAGAAAACTCACACTCTGCTTTTCCTGCCTGAACTACGGTTATGTCGGCTACTCAAACAATGCCGAAGGCGGCATCAGCACGAATGTACTGACCCTCGGTGTCATTCAGATCTATCCGGAAAGCATCAAGATCACAAGATATACGGCTGAGGGTGAATACTGCTCTTACAGCATCCCTTTGCAAAATACATCGGCGGTACAAAATGCCGCGTGAAAGGAGAATATTTATGGCAAAGAAACGCTATGTCGGAGAATATCCCGCGATCGGCATCCGTCCCATCGTGGACGGACGGCGCGGACCGATGATGCTGCGCGAGAGTCTGGAGGCGCAGGTGCTTGCGATGGCGGAGGCGGCAAAAAAACTCTTTGAAGAAAACCTGACTTATTCCGACGGCACACCCGTCCGGGTCGTCCTTGCGGACGGTTCCATCGGCAGAGTGCCGGAGTCCGCCGCCTGTGCGGAAAAATTCCGCAGAGAGGGCGTTGCGATCACGCTTTCCGTCACACCCTGCTGGTGCTACGGCAGTGAGACGATGGATATGGACCCCATGACCGTCAAGGCGGTCTGGGGCTTCAACGGCACCGAGCGTCCGGGCGCGGTCTATCTTGCCTCTGTGCTTGCCACCCACGCACAGAAGGGACTGCCTGCCTTCGGCATCTACGGTCATGAGGTACAGGACAGAGGGCAGGTCACGGACATTCCCGACGATGTCAGAGAAAAACTCCTGCGCTTCGGCAGAGCGGCAGTCGCCGCCGCCACGATGCGCGGCAAGAGTTATCTGCAGATCGGCTCCGTCACAATGGGCATCGGCGGCTCCATTATGGATCAGTCCTTTATGGAAGAATACCTCGGTCTGCGTGTGGAGTCTGTCGATGAGGTCGAGATCCTCCGCCGGATGGAGGAGGGTATCTACAACAGGGAAGAAGTTGAAAAAGCCCTTGCGTGGACAAAGGCACACTGCAAAGAGGGCAGAGACGATAATCCCGAATCTGTGGAGTTTATGGGCGAGACCCGCAAGATCCGCTTTACCCCCGAGGAAAAGGAAAAGCAGTGGGAATTCACCATCAAGATGTACTGCATCCTCAAGGATCTGATGCAGGGCAATCCCGATCTGCCCGCACAGTTCAAAGAGGAAATGCTCGGACACAACGCCATTGCGGCAGGCTTCCAGGGTCAGCGGCAGTGGACGGATCACTGGCCCAACTGCGATTATCCCGAGGCGATCCTCAATTCCTCCTTTGACTTCACCGGCAAGAAGGAGCCGATGGTCTTTGCCACCGAAAACGATGTGCTCAACGGGATCGGGATGCTCTTTATGGAACTGCTGACCAACCGTGCGCAGATCTTTGCCGATGTGCGTACCTTCTGGTCACCCGAAGCCACCAAGCGTGTCACCGGCTATGACCTTACCGGCAAAGCAAAGGAAAACGGCGGCATCATCCATCTGCTCAATTCCGGTGCCGCCTGTCTGGATGCCTGCGGCGAGTGCCGCGATGCGGACGGCAGACCCGTGATGAAGAAATGGTGGGAAGTCACCGAAGACGACATCAAAAAGATGACCGATGCGACCGTCTGGTGCGAAGCCGGCTTTGACAATTTCCGCGGCGGCGGCTTCTCCAGCCACTTTGTTACCAGAGCGGAAATGCCTGCCACGATGATCCGCCTCAATCTCGTCAAGGGGCTCGGACCCGTTTTGCAGATCGCGGAGGGCTGGACGGTAAATCTGCCCGACGATGTGACCGATATTCTGATGGAGCGTACCAATCCCACATGGCCCTGCACCTGGTTCACGCCGCGCTGTGACGGCATTCCGGGCAGTCCGTTTGCGACCGCTTACGATGTGATGAACAACTGGGGAGCCAATCACGGTGCGATCTCCTACGGTCACATCGGGGCAGACCTGATCACGCTCTGTTCGATGCTCCGGATCCCCGTCTGTCTGCACAATGTTCCCGAGACGGACATCTTCCGCCCTGCCGCGTGGAATGCCTTCGGTATGGACAAGGAGGGGCAGGATTACCGCGCTTGTGCCGCATACGGCCCGCTGTACCGATAACGCGGTCGGTTTTTGCACAGCACCTGTGCGATGGTGTCCCCGACATCCCTTTGCACCGCACCAAAGGCGTGTCATCCCGAGGAACCTTTTTCTTGTGTCATCTTGAGGAACCTTTTTCTTGTGTCATCCTGAGGAGCCTTTTTCTTGTGTCATCCTGAGGAGCGCAGCGACGAAGGATCTACTCCCGATCATCGTTAGCGGATCCTTCCCTGCGTTCAGGATGACGCAGCGCAGCGGTTCCTTTCCTCCGCTTGCGGGGACACGGTGATCGGGCGGTGATGTACGAATTATACGGTACATCACCGTCTTTTTTGGTTTTTCTTGGTGCTTTTGCCAGAGGAAAAAGGAACCAGGGTACCACTTTTTAAGAAAACCTTATGGACAACAAATTGCAAAGCAGATAAAATATAATACGGATAGAAAGACACGGAGAATGAACCTTTATTCATCTGAGGAGGGATCTTTTGAAAAAGCATATTCTGATCCCGCTTGCACTTCTGCTCACCGTCAGCCTGCTGGTCGGATGCGGAGGCAAGCCGGAAAACACAGAGGTATCACAGACCTCCGCCGAGGAGGAGACCTACGGCGGCTGGGACGATGTGGCACCGACTTGGGCAGAGGGGACGGAGGACCCCGGACCGCGCATCGTCGAGGCGGGTCAGCTCAACAAGCACGAAAACGGCTGGTACCAGAACCTGGACAACGGCACGGATGGTGTGTACTTCAACCTCTGGACAAACGATGTCCCCGTCGACACGAGTTGGTCGATCCGCTATGAACCGACCCTGAAAAGCAATTTCTACATCGTCCGCGACGGCGCACTGCACAATGTCGACTGCCGCTTGCTCAAATGTTCCACGACCGGCTATTTCCTTGTCTGTGACCCGTGGCTTCTCGGCGAACTTTCTCCCCTGCAAGCAGGCGATGTGCTGATTCTTCAGGGCGATTTTGTCAACTACGACAACGGCTGGGGATTGCACTTCGACACCTCCTACATCAAACTCAAGGGTGTAAACGGCACAAAGTTCTACACCGAGCCGCCCGAAGAGGTGCTCGATGTTCTTCCGTAAAATCACCAATCAACCAAGAAAAGAGGTAATCTTATGAAAAAGAAACTTACGGCAGCGTTACTGATGATCTGTCTGCTCGCATCCCTGTTTACAGCCTGCGGGATCGGAGTGGTAAAGGAATCCACCGAGGCGACCGGCGATACGCAGACCAGCGTGGACTACACCAATGCGACACAACTCTCTGTCGCCACCTGGGACGGCGGTCTGGGCAGCAAGTGGCTGGAGGATGCCGCCCGCCGCTTTGAGGCGCAGATGCAGGACACCTCCTTTGCGGAGGGTGAGACCGGCTGTCATATCAGCATTGCCGCAAGCCGCAGTTTTGACGGCTCCTCCATGGCATACACCCCGCTGACACACGACATCTACTTTGTCGAGGCAGTCGATTACTATGCTATGACCAACAACAATCAGCTTGCCGACCTCACCGACATTATGACCAAGCCTCTTTCCGACTACGGCGAGAACAGGAGCATCCTTGACAAGATCCCCGAAGCCCTGCAGGAGTTCCTGCTTGCCGACGACGGCAAATACTATGCGATCCCTTTCTATGAGACCTTCTATTCCTTTGCGTATGACCTTGACCTGTGGGATGCAAGATCTTTCTATTTTGCCAAGGACGGCGGCTGGACAAACAAGAGCGGCAGTCTGTCCGACGGTCCCGACGGCAAGGCAGGTACCTCCGATGACGGACTGCCCGCGACCTATGCAGACTTTGCTGTCCTTGTTGACCATATCAAGGACGAAGGCGTTCTGCCCTTCATCTGTGCGGCAAACGCCACCGACTACATCGCCAACTTCCTTTATGAATACTATGCAAACTACGAAGGCAAAGATCAGATGGAACTGAACTTCACTTTTGACGGCACTGCCACCGACCTCATTTCCGTTTCCGAGGACGGCAAGGTGACCGCGCTTCCCGCAGAGGAGATCGAATGGGACAACGGCTATGAACTGCAGCGTCAGGCAGGCAGATACTATGCTCTGCAGTTTGCCCGCGACATCCTTGCACCGGAGGACAACTACAAGATCTCCGACACCCACATCAACGCCCAGAAGAGTTTTGTCCGCGGCGGCATCGTCAACGATCAGCCCATCGCGATGATCCTCGAAGGCTCCTGGTGGGAAAACGAAGCCAAGGCGGGCTTTGAAGAACTTGCAGACGGCGGCTATGAGCGTCATAACTATGCCGTTATGCCCAAGCCCCACGCCACCGAGGACAAGATCGGTCAGACTCCCTGCTGGCTCGGCACTTCCAGTTCCTACGGCTTTGTCGCAAGCAACAGCACCCATAAGGATCTTGCGCTCGCCTTTATGGAATTCCTGCACACCGATGCGGAACTTTCTCACTTTACCGCCGAAGTCAATATGACCCGCCCGCTGGACTACCCCATCACCGAGGAGGACAGTTCCAAACTCACCGCCTACTGCAAGTCCATCCTTGCCATCAAGGAAAACGACGATGTTCTCTATCCCTATACCAACCGGGAAGAGGTGCTGGACAACCCGTTGCAGTTCGGCTCCTTTGCGTGGGCATGGATGACGAGCGTGGACGGCTACGAATACAGAAATCCATGGCTGTATTTCAGCGAGGCGGCAGAAGCCTCTGCCGAGGCGTACTTCTCCTCACAGGAGGAATACTTTGAAACCAGATGGGAAGGCTTCTGATCCCAAAACAAAATCCAAACAGACAAAGAGGACGGCAATATGAAGATTGCACAGCCTGTCGGGCTCCGAAGGCACCGTCACGATAAAAAAGACCTTCTGTTCTACTGCGCACTGATGATCCTGCCGCTGCTCCAGATCTGCATATTCTACTTCGGTGTGAATTTCCAGACGATCCTGATGGCGTTTCAGCATTACGATGCCTATACCGACACCTTCACATGGGATTTTCAGACCAACATCCGGAGTTTTCTGACGGAGGCATCGACTTCCGGCTTCTGGACGATGATGAAGAACTCCTTCTGGATCTACATCTTCACCCAACTTGCCGGCACCGCACTGGCGGTCCTGTTTGCCTACTACATCTACAAGCGGCACAGAGGCGGTGTCTTTTTCCGCTTTATGCTGTTTTTGCCGAGTGTCATTCCGGCGATCCTGCTGACGGTGCTCTACAAGGACACCGTCGGGCTGGGATTCCCTGCGTGGCTGCAATATCTCTTCGGCAAGACGGTGAACAATCCGTTTTCTTCCAGCGGTGACGGTCTGCGCTATGCCCTCATCACCCTGTTCACCGTCTGGACGGGCTTCGCAGCACAGACGCTCATCTATTCCGCCACGATGGACCGGATCGACACCTCGATCATTGAGGCGGGTAAGGTGGACGGAGCATCCCCGTGGCAGGAGTTCCGTCACCTGATCCTGCCGAATATTATGCCGGCAGTCAGCGTATTTATCGTGACCGGGCTTGCCTGCTTCTTCACCAACGACAACAATGTCTTCAACTTCCTGAGCTGGCAGGCACTGCCGCAGGAAAAGACCATCGGCTACTATCTTTACATTCTGGTCGTCAACGGAAAGACGGGCTATTGCTATTCCGCTTTCCTCGGACTGCTCTGCTCGGTCATTCTGATCCCCGTCGTAACGGTCGTCCGAAAACTTTTGAACAGGGAGGATGACTGATATGAAACTGAAACCGAGACGCGAAAAAGCGGGAGTCATCGGTGTGCTGACCGGCATTTTGCTCGTCATCTATGTCATCGGACTGCTTCTTCCGATGCTCTGGTCGCTGGTCACTTCCTTCACCGAGGTCAACAGTTATTTTGACTTCTATGTGGACAGGATCTTCACAGGCGGACCCGCCTTCCGGCTGACGGCGGACAATTACAAGGTCGCCGAGCAGTATATGAACATCACGACGACGACCACCTCCGTGACCTACAACATCGTCGGCCTGTACATCCATTCGGTGCTGTATGCCGTCATCTGTGCGGGAGTGTGGGTGGCGGTCACCTCGGTCGTGAGTTACCTTGTTGCCCGCTTTGACTTCAAATTCTCAAAGATCCTTTACAATTTCGTGCTGATCACGATGTGCATTCCCATTGTCGGTGCGCTGGCATCCGAACTCCGTATGCTGCAAAACCTCGGCATTTACGACAAATGGCTCAGTATGGGTGTACTCAAATTCAACTTCCTCGGGGTCTATTTTCTGACCTTTGTGGCGATGTTCAAGGCGATCCCCAAGGAATACACCGAGGCGGCAAAGATCGACGGTGCCTCCAATCTGCGCATTATGCTCCGGATCATTTTCCCGCAGGCACTCAATATGATCGTCACGGTATTTTTGCTCAACTTCATCACCTACTGGAACGATTACAAAACGGCGATGCTCTATCTGCCGTCCTACCCGGTCGCGACCTACGGTGTTTACTACTTTATGAACACGCCGATGGGCTCGGGTGCCACCTCACAGGTGCCCGTGCAGGTCGCAGGCGCAATTCTGATGACACTGCCGATCCTCATCGTGTTTATCGTCTTCAATAAGCGTCTGCGCGGCGGTGTCTATGTCGGAGGTATCAAAGGATAATGAAAAAGATCGTTACACTTTTGCTGGTGCTGGCGGTGCTGGCATCCGTCGTGCTGCTATCGGTCTCCGTTTCGGGAGCCGGAGATGCGGTGCTGACTGTTGCGGAACTTGCAAAGCAGGAATATGCCCGGGGTGACACCGTAGAGATCCCCACCTATACCGTGGAGAGCGCAGAGGCTTATACTGCGGATGTCATCGCATTTCTGCCCAACGGCGAGATCATCTTTCTGTCCCACGAGGAAAACGGCAGTATCACCAGTTATATCAACAACAAAACCCTCTGCCGTGCCTCCTTCGGTGTCAGCGACACCTCCTTCTGCGCGGAAATGAAGGGCGAGTACACCCTGCGTTATGTGGTCTACACGGCAAAGACCTATGAACGCACGGTCTGTGAGCGCACCTTTACGGTCAACTGACGGGAGGGCAGAACGATGAAAAAAATCTTATGTCTGATCCTTGCATTTGCCCTGCTGCTTGCCTGCTTCGCGGGCTGTAAGAGCGAGCCTGCCGAGCCGACACAGCCGACCGAGTTTGAGGAGCCGGAGGTGCCCAAGCGGACAGGAGAACCGATCGGGGACAAATTCCTTGTCCGGGGCGGCGAGACCGAGTATGTTCTGGTGATCCCCGAAAACCCGATGAAATACGAGGAACTTGCCGCAGAGGAGTTCACGGAATTTCTCAAGCGGGCGACCGGTTGTCAGATCAAAACCGTCGATGACGACGAGACCGATGAGATCACCGGCAATTACATCTCCCTCGGCATCACACAGCAGGTCAAGGAAGCCTTCCCCGACCTGAAGATCGGCAAGATCAGCGGCACCCAGTCGTCGTATTACCTTGCCACCGAGGATGACAACATCTATGTGGTCTGCCCTCCGGGCTTTGAGGGTGCGGGAACGCTCTACGGCGTTTACGATCTTCTGCACGACCTCATCGGCTACACCTACTATGACGAGACCGAGATCTATGTCGATGAGACTGCGGATGTCCAACTGTGGGATTACGAAGGTCAGTTTGTGATTGCCTCCATCGATATGCGTACGCACTCCACCTCCACGATCTACACCGATGACACCTACAACACCCGCCTGCGCTACATCAACTTCTCCCGCGGCAGTGAGTGGAACGCCCTCACCAACGGTCACAGTCAGTTAATGGCGTATCTGCATCCGAGTTTTACCAATGAGGACGGCGCAAAATACGGCACACTGCATCCGGAGTGGTTCGTCGATCCCTATGAGGTCGTACCCGCCCTGCAGACCAATCAGCTTTGCTGGACGGCAGGCGGCGATCCCGAAAGCCTGAAGGAAATGCAGCAGGTCATTGCCGACAAACTGATCACCTTCCTGCAGATGGACACAAAGGCAAACTACTTTATGTTCGGTCAGCACGACAACAAAAATGCCTGTGCCTGTGCCGGCTGTCAAAAGGCATTGGAGGAGTGGGCAGGCACCTACAGCGGTCTGCAGATCGGTTTCTTCAACGGCGTTCTGGACATCGTCAATGCGTGGCAGGCAGAAAATCAGCCGGGCAGACAGGTGTTCTATGTGGTCTATGCCTATTCCTTCACCGAGGCACCTCCCATCCGTGAGACCGAGGACGGCACCGTCGAGCCTTACAGTGAGCAGGTCATCCCCGACGAACGGATGAAGGTGATGTGGGCACCCGTCAGCGCAAACTATGCTTTCACCTTTGACTCTCCCATCAATGTCAAAAACGGCAACGATCTGGAGGGCTGGAAAAAGATCTGCTCCTCCAATCAACTCTTTGCCTACCTTTATGACCTCAACCTGTGGTACTACTTTACCAACTTCTACAACTTCGGCACCGTGCAGAGTATGACACAGCAGTTGGAGGATGCAGGCTGCTCGTATCTGCTCCTTCAAGGCCCGTCCGATCAGGTCAATGTCCCGGGTTTCCAGGCTCTGCGTGCCTACTGCACCGCCAACATTATGTGGGATTCGAGCCGGAACTATCAGGAGTTGGCATCGGACTTCATCACGCAGTATTACAAGGACGCGGCGGAGCCGATGCAGGAACTGTTCGATATGCTCTGCGAGCGCAACGCCTACTATGCGGCGGCACTGGATGCCGGTGTCGGCACGATCAACGCCTATCCGACCTTTACCGAACTTTATCCCAAGGGCTTCACCGAACAGATGGACGCCCGTTTTCAGAAAGCACTTGCCGCGATCGCCCATTACGAAAGCGAAGATCCTGCCCTGTATCAGACCCTGCAGGACAGAATTATGAAAGAATACCTGTGCGTCATTTTCCTGAAGGCGACCGTTTACGGAGACTATTACACCGCCGCAGAGATGGACGCGATGCGCGAGACCTGGAACTACTACATCAACCGCTTCGGCATTACCGGCGGCGGTGAAGGCAGTCCGCTGCCCGAGTTTTAAGTCCAAACCGCTCCGGTCGGCTCCTGCACAGCCGACCGGGAAAGAAAAAGGAGGGGGAACCGTGATGCAGTTTTCTTTATCGGGACAATGGCATATCCGTTCGGCAAAACTGACCGATCTGCTTGTCACGGTTCCCGGCTCCGTTTTGTCCGCTCTGCTGGAAAACGGGCGGATCGAAGACCCGTATGATCGGGAAAACGAAGCACAGGCACGGGAATATCTGCTTGATGACTGCATCTTTTTCCGTACCTTTTCTCTGACTCCGCAGCAACTTGCAGCAACCAACTTTCTTTGCCTTGACGGCATAGACACCGTTGCAAGCATCGAGATCAACGGGCATACGGTTGCCAAACTCCGGGATTTCCACACCCCGAAAAAGGTTCGTTTGGACAACCGCATCCTGTCTGCGGAGAACGAGATCTGCATCTGCTTTACTTCTCCTTACAAATATATCGAAGCATACGATGACAACGGCCTGTTTGAGACCTATGCCGTGACCCGCGCCAAATCCCCCTGCATCCGCAAGCCGAATTATATGTTCGGCTGGGACTGGGGCCCCGACCTTGCGGATATGGGGATCGCACGCGATATTTCTGTTTTGTCCACCACAGTGGGCTATCTTGAAGACTTCCGTCATACCGTGACCTTCCTTGCAGACGGAAGTGCAAAAATCGACCTTGCAATCTCTGTGAACACGCTTTGCCGGGGAACCGTCCGTGCAGAACTTTCACTCAACGATACCGATGCGCCCTACTGCGCGGCAAAGACCGCACCGCTTGCGGCTCATACGGAATTCTCCTATTCCGTCCCTGCCCCCAAACGCTGGAACCCTGTGGGTTTCGGTGCTCCCACGCTTTACGGTCTGCATATCACGCTGACAGGGGAGAGCGGGGAGAAGCAGACCTATGACTACCGCCTCGGTCTGCGTGAGGTGGAGATCGACAACAGCCGCGATGCCGTCGGCACGAATTTCTCCGTGTCCGTCAACGGCAGGAAGATCTTCCTTTCGGGAGCAAGTTACATTCCCGAGGACAGCATTCTGTCCCGCATCACGCCGGAGCGTACCCGCAGACTCCTCACACAGGTACGCGATTTCCGCCACAATATTGTCCGCGTTTGGGGCGGCGGGTATTATCCTACCGATGATTTTTACGATTTCTGCGATGAAAACGGCATACTGGTCTGGCAGGATCTGATGTTTGCCTGCGCCGCCTACAATATGCACGATACCGATTTTCGCCAACTCATTACCGAGGAAACGACTGCCAATGTCCGCCGTTTCCGCCACCACGCGAGCGTCATCATCATTGCCGGTGACAACGAATGCGAGGACGGTGTCAACGGTCACGATCCCGCGCTGATGGAGTGCTACCGGATGATGACCGAAGATGTGCTGACCCCGCTGATGAAGACGCTGACCGACACCTACTTCATCCGCACCTCCCCGCGCTCTGCGGAACTGTTCCGGCATCAGAACGATCTGGAGCATTTTGATACGCATTACTGGCATGTCTGGGGCGATGAACAGCCGCTGGAACTGTATGAAACGATCTGCCCCCGGATGCTTTCCGAGGTCGGACACAGTGCATTCCCCTGTATGGACACGGTCAAGACTTTTGCCCGTGCGGAGGAACTGTCCCCGGAATCCTCCGTGATGCGGCACCATCAGAAACGCCCGGACTGCAACGCCCGCATTCTGCGTTATATCCGTGCGCAGTACGGCAAGCCGAAAACCTTTGAAGATACGGTCTATCTCTCTCAGGTGATGCAGGCGGAGGCGATCCGGATGGCCGCCGAGCAGCTGCGCCGCCACAGAGACATCTGCAACGGTCTGATCTACTGGCAGCTCAACGACTGCTGGCCGGGCATCACCTGGAGTTCCGTGGATTATTACGGACGACCGAAGGCTCTGCATTATGCCTCCCGCCGTTTCTTTGCACCGCTCTTCGTCAGCCTTGCGGAGGAAAACGGTGAGATGGCGGCATACATCACCAATGACGGTCCCGACCGGTTGGATTATCTGCTCACCGTGCAGATACAGCGGTTCGGCGGCACGGTACTCTGTGAAAAGACTGCCTGCGGCACCGTTTTGCAGGGCAGTAGCCAAAGAACACTGTCCGTTCCCGTACCGACAGCCCCCGACACGGTCGTCTGGGCGACACTGACGGCACCGAAGAGCGTTCTCGGCGACATTGTCCTCTGCCGGAATTTCCGTCAGCCGAAGAAGGACAGGGAGGTGCCCTATCAGACACCGCACTATTCCGTCAGACGACCCGATCCGTATACCGTTGAGATCGGTACCGATACATTTACCAAGTACATTTTCCTGCACAGCGACGATGCTGTGTTCTCTGACAATTTCTTTACCCTGCGTGCCGGCGAGACGGTCACTGTCACTGCCGACCGCTCCGTTGACCTTGCAAAACTGCAGATCACCTCGATCAACCAGACACAAACTGCCGACTGAGAAAGGAAACGAGAAAAGTGCTGCAATTTGAACCGTGGAATAAATACGAACAGGATCTTGAGATCTATGTCGGAAGATTTATCCGTCAAAAACTGGAGCCGCTGTGCTGGCCTCATGTGCTGGATCTTCAAGCAGAGATCGCCTGCTCTGCCGAGCCGGTTCCCTTTGCCGATATTCCGAAACTGACCTTCTGTCCGATCCGGGAGGGCGAGGTTTGGGCAAGGGAGAACTTTGCCTGCGGCTGGTTTCGTCTGACCGGAAAATTGCCGGAGGGTATTGATCGCACGGACCTTTGTCTGGAATTCTTCAATGACGGCGAGGGCTTGCTTGTAGACAGCGAGGGCAGTCCCGTCAAGGGCTTTACGGCAGGTTCCCCGGTCTTCGGCGCGATGGACGAATCCATCGAAAAGCGTTTTTATCCGCTCGACGGCTTTGTCGATGCCGACGGAAATATCGTCTGCTTCATCGACGGTGCCTCCAACAGCCTGCTCGGCGAATTTTGCGGCGAGGCAAAACTGAAAAAGGCTGCAGTCGTCCGCAAAAATGCACAGTATTTGGATCTCTACTACGACTTTGACACACTTTTCGATTATGTCACAAGCATCGGCTTCGACGATCCGAACAAGAAAAAAGTCCTTTACGGGCTTCGTGCCGTCCAAAACCTCATCACCTATCGGGATCCGGACTATTATGCAAAAGCGAAGGAAATATTCCGGGAACTTTATGCTCTTCCGGGGACGGAAGCCCTGACTGCCACGGCAGTGGCACACGCACACCTTGACCTTGCGTGGCTCTGGCCCATCCGCGAGACCAAGCGCAAGGCAAAGCGCACCTTCTCCAATTTCATTTTTCTTTCCGAGAATTACCCCGAGTTCCGCTTTGTGGTCTCCCAGCCTCAGCAGCTTGCGTGGGTGAAAGAGGAGGAACCCAAACTCTATGAAAAACTGCGGGAACTGGCAAGAAAAGGCAAACTGGAACCCATCGGCGGCGGCTGGGTCGAGAGTGACACCAACCTCCCCGGAGAGGAATCTTTGGTGCGCCAGATGCTCTACGGACAAAAATTCTGGCAGGAGGAATTCGGCGGCTATGTCCGCACCTGCTGGCTGCCCGATGCCTTCGGCTATTCAGGTGCCCTGCCGCAGATTTTGAAGCAGTCCGGGCAGGACAGTTTTATGACCATCAAGATCTCATGGTCCAACCGCACGGTCTTTCCCTACAACACTTTCCGCTGGGCGGGCATTGACGGCAGTGAGGTGACCGTCCATATGCCGCCCGAGGGCAACTACAATTCTCTTGCCGGACCCAAAGCCCTGCTTGCCGCAAAGAAGGGCATCAAAAAGACCGATCCGCAGGACAGGATGATGCTTGTCTATGGTATCGGTGACGGCGGCGGCGGTCCTTCGGAGACCAGTGTGGAGCGGTGTCTGCGCACACAGAAGGTCCCGTATCTGCCGCATACCGTTTTCGGCACGGCGCAGGACTTCTTTGACAGGCTTGACCCCGATACTCTGCAGCGATACGAGGGCGAGATGTATCTGGAAAAGCATCGCGGCACTTATACCTCACAGGCAAGAAACAAAATGTACAACCGCATTTTTGAGGAGAGAATGTCCGCACTGGAGACTATGCTTGCCGCGCAGGGACTGCACGGTGACAGAAAAACACTGGATGCACTCTGGAAGGAAGCACTGTTGTATCAGTTCCACGATATCCTCCCCGGCTCCTCCATTTCCCGTGTCTATCGGGAGACTTCCGAGGCGTATCCGAAAATGCTGCACAAATTTGAAGAAATGGCAAACCGACTCGGCGTTTCTTACTGCCCGGGCGAAAAACTCATCAATCCGTACGGGGAAGAGGTCTTCCTTGCGGAGTTTGTCAGCGACCGCTGTCTGATCTATCGCGGAAACGGCAGGCTTATTGCACCTGTCACCGTGAAACGCACAAAGACTTCCGGAAAAATCGACAGTTTTGCAACAGACTATTACCGCGTACAGTTTGCAAAAGACGGCTCATTTGAACGCATTACCCTGCCGACCGGTGAGGTGATCGCTGAAAATGCCAACCGTCTGCGGGTCTTTATCGATGCCGGCGATGCGTGGGATTTTGAGGATGACTACCGCGACCAGCGCGAGATCTATATGGAACTTCAGCGCACCGAGGTGCAGTATTACGAAGACCTTGTCGAGATCACACAGTACTATACCTACAAAAATTCCGCACTCACGCAGACGGTCGTGATGTACAAAAAAGACCCCTGCATCCGCATTCAGCACAGTGTTTCGTGGAAGGACATCGGTTATATGGTGCGTGCGGAGTTTGCGCCGAAGGTTTGGAGCGATACCGTCCACAGTGATATCCAGTTCGGCTATATCGACCGCCCGACCACAGACAACACCGCGCACGAAAAAGCACAGCACGAGATCTGCTGTACCAAGTGGTTCGATCTGTCCGATGATACCGCAGGTCTTTCCGTGCTGAACAGCGCAAAGAACGGCTTTATGGCAAAGCAGGGCATCCTTTCGCTCAACCTGCTGCGCTCCACCGATTATCCCGGCACCGAGGGCGAGGAGCAGCCGTTCTGGTATGCTTACGCACTCTATCCGCACAAGGGCGGCTTTGACCCGATCCGGACCGATGCGCTTGCACAGCAGTTTGCATCCGAGCCGCTGTTCGGTGAACTTGCAGCGGAACTGCCGCACTTTGACAACGCACAGATCCGGATCACCGCCTTCAAGCCCGCCTATGACGGCAACGGTTTTATCCTTCGCGCCTTTGAATGCGCAGGCAGGGAGGCAAAGACACATCTGATCCTTCCGCAGGACTGGACATTGGACTGCGAGACAGACCTTTTGGAGGATACCGTCGGAGCCGTCGGGCAGGATCTTTCCTTCCGTCCCTTCCGGATCCGTTCCTTCCGTCTGCACAGAAAAGCGGACGGAAACGCACTTTGATAAAGGAGGTCCCTTATGAAACATCAAACGATCAAACGGCTGCTTGCCCTTCTTTTGGCTGCGCTTCTGTTTGTTTCGGTAAGCCCGGTCACGGTGCTTGCGGAAGCACCGAGGAGGGAAGGAAAAGGAGCGGTGCGCGGCACCCCGATCGAGATCGGCGGTTTGCGTGCGGATGCCTCCCATCCGACACAGGACGGCGAGGGTCTGATCTATACCCTCAGTGAAGGCTCTGTCTCGGAAACATGGACGAATTACTATGCGGCAAGCGACGACTGCGTCACCCTCCTGAAAAAGGGACAGTCCGCGCCCGTTGCCATCGGTCAGTTGACCGAGTACGGCACCTCCGACGGCATTCTGCTCAATCGCGGCGGCAATGTCTTCTGCATCCGCAATTCCCAGTGGAACCTCAACTGTGCGGGGCACAGTGACCTCACGCCGCTGGCGGAGGGCGATGTGCTGGTCGTGCAGGGACAGTTCTCCACAAAGAGCGGCAGCACCACAGTCAACATCACGCCCACCTACATCACCAAAAACGCGGACGGGACACTGAATTTCGGCAGTTCTCTGCCGCAGGCACCCATCGAAGCGGGCGAGATGAAGCAGAATCCCGACCAGCCGACACTGACAAACGGCTCGTTCTACTTCAAAATGGACGACAATGCCATCCCGTTCACCGACGGCGACTGGGAAAATGCGTTCTATGCCACAGGCGAGGACTGCATCAAACTCATCCGGGACGGCGGCGAGCCTGTCAGCATTGCCATTCCCGCAGACGGACGCGGCGTGATCGTCAAGTATTCGCAAAACGGCTACTATTTCAATGGCGGCAATGCGTGGTTTATCGGCGACAGTGCGCCCTTAAAGGCGGGTGACACCGTGATCGTATCCGGCAAGTTCACCAACGGCACCACGACCTTCAACATCACCGAAAGCACCGTTGTCATCGGTGCGGACGGCACACTGGATTTCGGTGAGGAAGAGCCGCCCGCCGGCATCATCGAAGCGGGTGTGATGCTCCCGGGCAGCAAGGAACGGACAAACAAGGACTTCTATTTCACGATGGCGGAAAATGCCGTTCCCGCAGACCCCGCCCGTTCCACCTACTACAAGCCGGTTGCCACCGATGTCATTCAGCGTACCCGTGACGGTGAGACCTACGATATGGGCAACCTGATGGCAAACACTCTTGCAAAAGACTCCGCGACCGAATGGTATATGAAACTCAATGCCATCGGCGGCGCGATCATTCCCGGTGATGTGATCCGGGTCAGCGGCAATTTCACCGACGGAAAATTGACCTTCCACATCTCCGAAAGCATCATCACCTGCAACGCAGACGGCTCTCTCACCTTCTCCGAGGGCGGCGAGCCTTCCGAACTGACCGTTGTGGAGGCAGGTGCGATGCAGGAGCATCCGAACGGCAGGACGGACACCGGCATCTACTTCCAACTGACCGCCAACGAAGCACCCTATCTGACCGACTGGACGCTTGCCTACAAGCCCGAGACCGCCGACTGCATCAAACTCGTGCGCGGTGAGAGCACAGCAAGCATCGCAAAGCCTGCCACGGAGACGCTGGTCAAGTTCTCCGAAACGGGCTATTACCTCAAGACCGAGGCATACACGATGGGCAATGCCGTGCCTCTGCAGGAGGGCGATATCCTCATCATCGAGGGCAATTTTATCAACGAAGCAAACAATACCGCCCTGCACTTTGCATCCTGCTACATTCAGATCAAGGACGGCAAGGCAGTATTCTCCACCCAATATCCCCACGAGGAGGAGCCGCCCGAGGTCATCGAAGCGGGCGTGATGCTCCAAAGCGAAAAGGAAAAGACGAACAGCGGCTTCTATTTTGATATGGCACCCAACGAGGTCCCTGCCGACAGCACCTGGGCAGACCGCTATATGCCCGTCAGCGCCGATGTGATCCGGCGCACCCGGGACGGCGAGACCGTCAGTGTCGGCAACACCGCCGCAGGCACCGTCCTGAAGTATAACGACACCGGCTGGTGGATGGAATACTGGGCGATCGGCGGCGCACTGATCCCCGGCGACATT
>R25__coassemble_765_pt1 | contig 17927 bp, 12 predicted proteins | sample R25__metabat2_low_PE_026 | metagenome-assembled genome bin R25
GAGAATACCGGAGTCCAGCGTTCGGACAAGGAGTATCTGATCTTCTGCAATGTGTCCTACATTGCCGCACCGAAGGTCGAACAGCTCGGCAGCGGTGACCGGGTGCGCATCATTGCCGACACCACCGGCGCACAGGTCGATGACAGCGATGCGATCCTCTACGGCTATGCCGTGCAGTCCGAGGACATCTTCATCCACTGGCTGCCCTGCGGTGTCGACACCGCACAGGTGGAGCAGGGCACGGAATACGCCTTCTTTGCCTGCCTGATCGACGGGCAGACGCTGGAACGCGCCTATTCCTCCGAAACGCTCTTTACCCCCACGGGCGAGCGGGAGGATACGGGCTATGAGACCGTGCTGACGCTGGAATCCTACCTTGCAAACCCGATCTATCCGCTCACCGTGACCTTCACCGTCCTTTACACCACCGGGCTGACATCCGAGCCGGTCACCGTGACGCTGGAGCCGGGTGACAGCATAAAGACCGTGCTTGCCTACGACGGTTCTCCCGAAAAGATCGCGGGTATTGCGTGCAGTGTGACGGATGAAGACGGTGAGCCGCCGGAATACGACTATCTCATCTATGCCTACGGAAGTTCCGCAAGGGATGCCGAGCAGTGGAGATCCGACATTGCCTATCTGTACTTCGGAGAGGCAGACGGAGACTTTGCAAATGCAAGACTGACCTTCACCGAAAACTGACGGAGGGAGAATGCTATGAAACACGCAAAAAGAATTCTTGCCGTACTGCTTGCGGCAGTCCTGCTCACAGGACTGCTGCCTGCGGCGGCACTGACGGCGCAGGCAGTCGATCCTTCCTCTGCCGCGCCCGATCAGCTGACGGCAGCCAAGCGCAGCAGTGTGATGCTGGACGCTTCGGGGCTGAAAAAAGCCGACACGGTCATCCTTGGCTATGCCGTAAACAGCGGAACATATTACCCGCTGGAATGGCAGGTCGGTGATGCGTCCGCGGACAGCACCGGCAAAACGGGCGGCAGACTGCTCATCAGCAAATTCCTGCTTCCCGCCGCAGTGACGGACAGCGCGACCGGCGGCATTGATACTGCCGCAAGCTACGACAGTATTGCGATGCCGGACGGCAGTACGACGGCTATCCATATGCCGGACGAAGCCGCCGTGCTTCCCACCTATAAGACAGACACGGATTACATTGCCGATATCGGCAGCAATCTGAGCAAATATAACCTCTGGTATCCCGCCGATGTCAATGCGGGTCTCTCCGTGCGCGGGGAAGACGCCGCATCGGGCAGACGCACTCTGGAGGGCGCAGCCTTTTTCGCGCTTTCCGCCAAGGAAGCGGAAAGCTGCATCACCAATTCCGTGGATGTATTGAGCAAAAGCAGTGCGGAAAAACTCCTGCGCCGCCCCTATGCGGCAGGCTACGCCGTCTCCGACGCAGGCGACCGCAGTTGGGCACTGCGCGGCAAGAGCCTGCGTGGAGACGCAATAGCCGTGGCTCGCGGTTCAAGCAACAGCTACTATGACACCCGTGCCGAAGGTCTTGTGCGCGAGGCAGGGGGAAGCACCCTCAGCCGTCCTGCCTTCAACCTGCGCACTAACGCGATCTCTTTCTATTATATGACGGAGATCAAGGCGGAGCCCTCCTCAGGCAGCACTGCGACGCCCAAGGAGACACCTGTTAAGTTCGGCGGAAACGAAACGCTGACTGCCGTGACCGAGGCGTCCGGGACGCTGAGTTGGAGAGTGGCACTGGAAACGCTGCCTCTGACCTCGGCAAGTGTTGACTACCGTGCAGACGGCTTGGTTGAGCTTGTCTTTGAAAACAACGCGATCGGTCACAAGATCGGCGTTCTGACGGCAGACAGCACCGGCAAGCTTCTGTCCTACGGCACCGCTCGCGACAACCGAAACGGCGGTCATGTCCTTTTCAAGCCCGCCGAGGGCGTGAGCAAGATGTATTTCTTCGCATACGATTACAATTCGGACACCAATCAGCTCTACACCTCAAATCTCATCGAGGTCGATGCCAGCAGAAGCGCCGGTATGATGCTCGGCACCGGCGCACTGCAAGCCGGTGATACGGTTTATTTCAATGACAATCCGGCGATTGTCCTAAATGCCGATACCGGCATTCCGGGTATGGAAAACACCGGCTCAAGCGGCTCTCTGACGCAGACGAACAACAGCATAGACGATTCCCCCGTGTTCGACGACGAAGCTATGCTGATGATGATTGACACGGGCAGCAGAGTGGACTATGGCACGACGGCGCAGCTGATCGCAGACAATGTTCCCTTCCTGTCCTCGACCCGGTACTACGATGAATATGCAAAAGCACTTGCCGATGCACAGGCAGAACTCAACACCGCTGCCGAGAATGGAACCGCAGCCGCAAGTGCCTCGAAAGACGCACTCAAAGCGCAGCAGGCGGATTATTTCTATTCGGCGTTCGGAGCTGATGTAGCTTCACCGCTTTCCAAAGCAATTGCCTATACCTGGCTCTCCGACAGTGCCTATCAACTGTCAAGCACTTACAGTGACGGCTATTTTCCTTTTACAGCCGATATCTCCGTACAGGAGGAAAAGCACAGCGTTTACGGCAAGCAGTTGTTCTTCCTCTCGGCGGGAGAATTTCTTGCGCTGCCGGTTTCCACCCGGCTCGCAGTCGGCAACATCATACTGCGCAGCAAGGTGACGGAGACCTACGGTATTCCGGCGACCTCCGACTCGCTCACGGTCATCTCCGATCCTGCCGTTGCCTGTGAGATACAGGTGGCGACACTGAATTCCTTCTTCTCTGCGAAGTCGGGCATCCGAGAAAGGGCTGCCTTCCATCTGCGCAAGGACAGGATCGTCTATTCGGTGCAGTCCTCCGCGCTTGACCGCAGCCTCACTTCCTCCGAAAACCTCCACCCGGTCGGCGGCTATGACAGCAGCTGCAAGACATGGGAGCTCGCCATCCTGGATGATACCGTAACGCCGACATTTCACAGCGATAGACTGGAAGCAGATGAACCCGTTAGTTTTAGAGCGGTTAACCTGCCGTCACGCCAAAACTCCTACGTTTCCCTGCTTGTGACGGATGCGGCGGGAACGGTCAAGCAGTACGGCAGGATTCAGACGGCATCCGCCGGATCTGCCGAAAGCTTTACACTGGATCAAACAGATTATGCCTACGGCGACCGCGTATATGCCCTTTACGAATATGAGACCGCAAACGCGGAGCATCCGACGGTCTACACCTCCGAGCCGCAGCTGATCTATGAGAAGAAGCTCGACGGTGTGCTTCGCATTGAGCCTGCATCCTACAGCCCCTGCGAAACCCTGTATCTGGATACCTCCGATGTCAAATGCGCCGGCGGCAGTACAGAGCTTTGCTGCAGCTGGTACAATAATATTTGGGACGGCGCGTACAGCAACAAACTGACCTGTGAGACCGAAAGCACGACCTTCGCCATCCACGCCTATGTTTATCCCTCCGCAAATGCGGCGGATCAGCTCTTTGCCTATGCAGAGCAGACAGGGGAGTTCCCGGTCTACCCCGGACAGACGGACCCCGATCGCTTTACCGGCGGCACCTTGTACTATGGCGCGGACAGTGATGCCGGCACTGCAGACTACGCGTGGACAGTGGTCGGCAGACCTACGGAGGGCATTTCCGCGGCAAAGGACGCCTCCGGGCTTTCGCAGTATGAAGAAGCGGATGCTGCAAATGCCGTGGAGCTGCTTCGGAAAACGGCAACGCCGCTTGCAGGCACCGATACCGCTCTGCGCGGCTATATGAACACGGGCGTGATGCTGACCGACATCAACGATGCGGAAATCAGCGTCCACTCCTTGAGCGCCGACGCCTATCAGGCAAAGGAGCAGCCGGTTTTCCGAATGTCCTACGCAGACTACACGAAGCTGGATGCTGCTCCCGATGCCCGTTTTGCGGCGGCAGAAAACAGCAGCTGGGGCAGAGACTATGTGCTGCGGAACCACACGGCAACCGAGTATCTCACGGTCGATCCTCTGCTCAATCTCCAGTCTGCCGCACCCGGCACAGACCCCTGTACCAGAGAGGCAATCAATCTCAACAATCAAACGGTGGCGTTTTATACGCCCGCCGGCAGCGAGCTGACCTATAAGGCACTCCGCAAATGCCGTCAGACCATGCAGGGCGAATGGAAGGCAACCGTTTGTCAGCCTGAGTCGTTCAGCGATATGAAGATCACACATATCGTTTCCGACGGAAATTCCCTGACGGTTTACGGCAGCTTTGATGCGCCGATGGAGGATCGCTATCTGACCGCCTGGGGCGTGAAGGACGGAAAGATCGTCTGGATGGATTCGGAGCTTTGTGAAGACACCGAGATCTGGGCAAGCTTCGGCTGGGAGTATCGGATGTCCTTTGACGAGGTCTATTTCACAGCCCGCAAGGACAACGGACTTTACCGTTCCGACATTTGCGGTGATATCTATTCCGCCGGTGCGACCGAGGTACAGGTACGGTTTTATGTGGATGGCGAAGCGGCAACATATTATGACCACTATACGCTGAAGGATTCTCAGGGCAAAGAAAGATCGACCTTTAAAGGCGGCGAGCAGGTATCTTTCTCGACCTTCTCTGTCGATACGCTCTATATCCAAAAGGTCGAGGTCATCTTCTCCGACGGCACAAAGATCACCAAAGACAAACTGGATACATGGAGCTACGATATGGACTTCACGGTCAAGGGCGTTCGCCCGGTCGTGAAGGTCTACATCGAAACGCATCCGGTCGGTGTCGAGGTCAAGTGCGTGATTAAACCGCTCTACGACGGCAGCTATGACTTTAAGCCTGCTGCGGTCAACGCACCGTCAAGCTGTCTGCCCGGTCATACCTATGACTTCACGGTCGATCTGCAGCCGGGCTTCTATATCAGCGAAATGATCTGCTTCACGCTCGAAGGCGATGAAACTTTGCCGAATACCAATCCCATCACGGTCATCGGCGAGGACGAAGACGGACAAGTGAGAGAGCTGACGGGCTATGCCCCCGGTACCTATACAAAGAGGGTCGGGGACTACGGTGATATTGTAACAATCTACATCAATGAGCTTCCGTTCTCCCTGCAGGTCGTGGCAGATCCGCTGCAGGGCGGCACCGTCACGGCATCTCTGCCCGATGACAGAAGTATGACCACACTTGCCGCAGGGGACACCGTGACCGTCAGCGCACAGCCGAAGGATGGCTATGTGCTGCGCGGCTTTACGATGAAAACGCAGGGCGGAGAGGAAACGGAGCTGACGGCAAACGGCAGCAGCGCCACCTTCACGATGCCTGCGGAAAACACCATTGTCACCGCGCATTTTGCCCGGAAGAACACCGTCACGGTCAAGCTGTTTATGGACGGCAAGCTGACCGACACCGGCGCAAGCTGGACGCTGAAGGACAAAGACGGTACCGAGCGCAGCATCTTTGTTGACGGTGAACAGGCTTACATTTCCGCAACTGCGGACACCGGGCTTGCCATCTCGCACATTGAGGTCAACTATTCCGACGGTACTTCAAAAGGCGAGGGCTCTCTGGGCAGCGGTCAGGACTTTGACTTTACGGTTCACGACACCGATCCGGTCGTCGGCATCTATCTGACGACGGCGCAGGTGCCGGTCGGTATTGAAGCACAGACCTATGATGCGAAAGGAAACCTTCTGGAGGAAGCGGGCGGCGCGGTCTATGCGCCGAGCTTCGTGAAATACGGTGACAGCTTCACCTACAATGCAAGTCCCAATGAGGGCTATTACATCAGCGCGATCTACCGCAACGATGCTTTGGTGCCGAATACCGACCCCGCAGAGTACACCTCCGGCGGCAAAACAGTCATCGGCTACGGCGCGGAGGAATACCGCACGGCGGCAAACACGGACTCCATCGACATCCTTGTAGAGTTCACAAAACTCGCAGAGGGACGCAAGATCACCTCCGAGTTCTACGATATCTCCTCCGGCACACGCGCAGCGGTGACCGCTTCCGCTACCTACACGGTCGGCGGCGAGGAAACCGATGTCTTCTGTGCAGGGGACAAGGTCACCGCGACTGTGACCTGCAAGGATAACCTTGCCGTCGTTTCCACCGAAGCGAACCCCGACACCGCCATCACACAGACAGACAAGTACACCTTCACCTTCACGATGCCGGACGAGGATCTTGTCATCACCTACAATCTCAGGAAACTGGCGATCCGGTCGGCATATCTGCACGTCAATCAGGACATCAACCTGATCTATGCCGTGCAGGTGCCGGAGGGCTTTGCGCACCCGAAAGCAGTGTTTGACTTCATGGGTGCTGCCTATGAGCAGACCGACTACACGGTAGATCCGGACGGAAAGTATTGCTTTGAATTCACGCACATCACTCCGCAGCTGATGGGTGAGCCGGTGGACATCACCGTCACGGCGGAAATGAACGGCTATACCTACAGCCACACCAACACCGGATACAGCATCCGGAAATACTGCGTCAACACTCTGGCACGGTCAGCGGATCCCGTCCTCAACACACTGCTGTCCGACATTCTGGCTTACGGCGCAGCCGCCCAGAAATATACAGGCTACAAGGCGGATGCCCTTGTCACGGAGGATGTGACGCTCTGCCCGAGCGAATATCCCGGGCTGTCCGGCCTGCGTGCCCGCTTTGTCGGCACGGCGGATCCCGACACTTACTGGGATGGCGTTTCACTGTGTCTGCGCAACAATCTTTCTATGGACTTCCGCTTCTATGCCGCAAGCACGGAGGGACTGTCCGTGGAACTGACGGTAGACGGCAGAACACAGACCGTCACGGAGTTTGACCCCGTTTCCGGAACCGACGGCAAGTATTCGATCTCCTTCCGGGGGATCCTTGCCACGGAATTCGGGAACACCGTCTCCGCAAAATTCCTGCTCAACGGCGAGCAGATCGGTGATGTTCTGAAATACAGCGTCAATACCTATATTTGCTCCAAGCAGGATGACAGTGACCCCACGCTTGCGGAACTGGTCAGGGCGCTGTACGGCTACGGCGTATCCGCGCTGACATACTATGAAGAAAGGATCGTCAAGCAATGAAACCGTTTGAAGAACCGACTCTGTGGATCGAGCGCTGCTCCGCAAAGGATATCCTGACAGCCAGTGAGGAAACGGAGGAGCCGACCGGACACAGCGACTTTACCACACCGCCCGATGAATTCGATTCCTGAGTGACCGAAAAAACACATAAACAGGGACTGTGCAAAAGTAAAATTCTGCACAGTCCCTGTTTTGCGCTTAAGGAACCTCTGATTAAATCGGCAAGAGCTGACAGCGAAAGATTTTGTCTCAGACGAAAGTTCGAAAAACATGGGAATACTTGATGTATTTCCTGCTTTTCGAACTGCACGGATGGGGCAAAAGATCCGCTGTTCAGCCGCAGACGATTTATTCAGAGGTTCCTTAAAAATCAGTCGCAGTGGTGGTCACCGGTGTCGAAATTGTCCAGATCGTTGGCACCGTCGTTGTACATACCCTCCCGGATGCCGACATTGTGCTCCTGGCGCTCCTGTTCGACCATATCGGAGAGCATTTCCTTGACCTCGACCGGATGCTTGATCCGGCTGATGTTGAATTCCGGCGCGGTCTTATCGCCGGAACAGCAGTGGATGGAGCCGACCCCCCAGATGCGGTCACGGAAGGTACGCTTGAGGGTGATGTCGGTGATGCGGTAGAGCCGTACCTCTTCCTCCTGCTGACTGAAGAAGCCGGTCGTCATCAGGAATTTTTCTTTGGTGAGACGGTACTGGGTGAAGGACCACGGCAGACCGAAGATCGTGCGTTTGCGGTCTTTCCAGACATAATTCAGGGTCAGTTTTGCCATCACAATGCCTCCTTGTAGAAACGATTACTCCACAGTCACGGATTTTGCGAGGTTTCTGGGCTTGTCTACATCACAGCCGCGCAGGAGCGCGACATAATACGCAAAGATCTGCAAGGGAATGATCGTCAGACTGGGCTGAAGCAGGGGATGCGTCACCGGGACGGTGATGACACTGCTGACAGTCTTTTTGATCTCTTCGGCAAATTTGGCGGTGGTGATGCCGAAGACATCCGCGCCTCTTGCCTTGACCTCTTTGACATTGGACATTGTCTTGTCAAACAGAGAATCGACCGTGGCGACTGCAACGACCAGCGTCCCTTCTTCGATCAGGGAGATGGGTCCGTGCTTCAGTTCACCGGCGGCATACGCCTCGGAATGGATGTAGGCGATCTCTTTGAGTTTCAGACTGCCCTCCAGACACACGGCACTGTCCACATTTCTGCCGATGAAGAAAGCATCGTGGACCTTGTTGTATTGCTCGGCATAGTATTTGATCTTGGTGATGTTGTCCTCGGTGATGCAAAGTGAGAGTTTTTCGTCCAGACAACTCAGTTCCCCGATCACGGCGCGGTATTCGTCCTGCGGCAGGGTGGAAAGCCGTTTGGAGATGTACAGTGCCAGCAGATAGATCACGGAAAGCTGGGTGGTGAAGGCCTTGGTGGTGGCAACGGCGATCTCGGGTCCTGCCCAGGTGTAGATCACATCGTCAGCCGCTTTGGCAATGGCACTGCCGACCACATTGACGATGGCAAGTGTCCGTGCACCGAGCCGCTTTGCTTCTTTGAGTGCCGCCAGTGTGTCCGCCGTCTCGCCGGACTGACTGATGATGATGACCAGCGTGTCACTGCCGAGGACAGGCTCGGAATAGCGGAACTCGGAGGCAAGGATCGGCTCTACGGGAACGCGGCAGGTCTTTTCCAGAATGTACTTGCCCAGACAGCCGACATAATACGCCGAGCCACAGGCGACAACATAGATGCGTTTCAGGCTTTTCAGATATTCTTCGGAAAGATCGATGTCATCGAGTACGATCTCACCGTTTTTGATGCGGGGAGATACGGTGCCGCGCAGTGCCTTGGGCTGTTCGTGGATCTCCTTGATCATAAAGTGGTCGTAGCCGCCCTTTTCGGCTGCGGTCAGATCCCAGTCGATCGTCTCGGGCAGTTTCTCCACCGTGTCGCCGAAGCCGTCAAAGAAGGTGGCGGTGTCGGCGTTGAACAGGACCATATCGCCGTCGTTGAGGTAGCAGACCTTGCGGGTATAGCGCAGGATCGCCGGAACATCCGAGGCAATAAAGTTGCCGTCCTCGCCGAAGCCGAAGATCAGCGGGCTGTCCTTCTTGACGGCGATCATCGTGTCGGGCAGATCCTTGCAGAGAATGCCCAGAGCATAACTGCCTTCCAGACGGGCAAGTGCCTTGCGGACAGCGTTGAGGAAGTCGTTGCCCTTGTCGTAGTAGTATTCGATCAGATTTGCAACGACCTCGGTGTCGGTCTCGGAGGCAAACCGTTTGCCCTTGCTGATGAGCATATTCTTGAGTTTGAGGTAGTTTTCGATGATGCCGTTATGTACCACCGCGATCTTGCCGGAAGCGGAAAGATGCGGATGGCTGTTGATGTCAGAGGGCGCACCGTGCGTTGCCCAGCGGGTATGTCCGATACCGATACAGCCGGGAACGGCGGCACCGCCATCGATCAGACCGCTCAGATTTGCCAGTCTGCCCTTTGCTTTGGTGATGTTGAGTTTTCCGTCGGTGACGACACAGACACCGGCAGAGTCATAGCCCCGGTATTCCAGTTTGGAAAGCCCGTCCAAAAGAATGGGCGCGGCCTGCTGTCTTCCGACATATCCAACGATTCCACACATAAAAATTAACCTCCGGATCGGTGTTAAAATGGAGAGATTTTGCAGTTTTTTCAGAGTAACATAAAATATTGTACCATATTGTACGAAAAAAAACAAGTATTTTATCCGTTCACCGCATGGGGAGTTTCTGTGATGTCAATTGATGTGAACCAGTTTCTCAAAAAAAGATAAACGTTCAGTATGGCGTGGCGTTTGGTGGACTTTGAAGCCGAAGCCCGGAGGGCGGAGGCGGAGAAGTCCACCAAACGCGGCGACTCACTGCCGCGTCCTCTGCTCTCTTAACTTCTCTGTTAGTATGTCTCTCGGGCTTTTGTCCTCTAATGTCCGCATCGGTTTGTTGTTGCTCCATTTCAGATGCTCTTCTAGCTTCTTATTCAGTTCTTCTACGCTGCGGAAGGTTTCCCAATCATAGAAATACCTTTGGTCATTGCGATGACTGCGCTCCACCTTCCCGTTGTGCCACGGAGTCCTCGGTGGAATCAGCTTGTGCTCTATGCTCAGATTGCGCAATTCTGTGTCAAACGGACATTCCTCTGTTTCACTGATATATTTGTAGGTAAACTCTGTCCCGTTATCCGTCTGGATCGTCTGGATCTGAAAAGGAAACACCTTTACAAGCATCCGCAAAAACTTTACCGAATTTTCCGGTGTATGTTCCTCAAAGCCATATACGAACCGCAGCCGGGTACACTCATCTATTGCTGTCCATTGGTATAAATGCTTGTTATATTTGAGCGCATCCCCTCGCAAACAGCAAAATGGCACTTCTTTTACGTCAATTTGTACCTTTTCACCTGGTATAAGCAGTTCGGGGTAACGCCTGCTGATTCGCTTGCCTGCCTTCTTTTTGGCCTTCTCTACAAGCTCCATTCGCTTCGCTGCATAAATCATTCCGCTGAGACTCCGCGTGTATCCGTTCCTCCTGGCCTCTTCGTATACCCCATCCCAGCCGTACCGCTTGAACTTGCTCCAGAATGCTTTGGAGATGAGCATCTCTTCGCCTTCTGTATGCTGCCTCGGGTGTCCATGCGGCCGGTGCGACCGCTCTTTCAATGATTGCCATGTCCCATCGTATCGTTTATCCCACCGTTTTACGCTTGACAGACTGACACCATACATCCGTGCTGCAAAACTTTGCCCTTTTCTTCTTGCAAGCTTCACTATTGCTTGCCTTTTCCGGGCTTCTTGTGATAGTATGTTCATGGGAAGTCCTCCTTTGGTACGGTTCGTTTTGTTTGGCGACTTAATTATACCATACCAAACCTTGGACTTCCTTCTTTATTGGTTCATATCATTTTAAGCTATACATTTTCGGAGAAAAAATCAATTTGCGGCATCTCATTCCCCGCAAACGATGGCAGACCGCCAAATCGGAATTTAGCGTCCCATTCATGTGTCATCCTGAGGAGCGGAGCGACGAAGGATCTGCTTGGTATTACGGTAGTAGATCCTTCGCTGCGCTCAGGATGACACAAGACTGTAAATTCCGATTTATCGTACTGAATAATTTGCACCGCACTTCCTGTCCTGTCATTGGTGTTTTGCAAAAGAAAAGAACCCCCGCAATTCCCGCAGGCACCCTTTTCCGCATCTTTGCATAGAATAGATAAAGGAGAGTGAGCAAAGATGAAAACGGAATCGGCAGTTTGGGAGCGGGTCAGCGCAAGAGGCGGCATCACGGCGGAGCAGGCACTCCTGCCGGAACGGCTGGCAGAACTGATGACAGAAGAAACACGGCTTGCGGCGGCATTTTTCCGCTTGGCAGGACGGCTGTCCGGGACGGACGGTACAACGATGCGGCGGCTCGGCGCGCAGGCAGAAGCCCGCACCCGCCGCCTGCGAACGGTATATTTTCTGACATCCGGACTGCGGGCAGACATCCGTCCGGCAGAAGTCCCGTTTTATGCCTGCCTGTGTGAAGCCCTGCGTGCGCAGTGTCTCTGCATCCTTGCTCTGCAAAAGAAATATGACGAAACGGCAAAGGAATTTCCCGATTGCCGCGAATTGCAGGGAGAAGAACTGGAGCAGAATTTCCGCACGGTCACGGGGATATTGGAAAAGCACCTGTGATGTCCGGTGCGCAAAATTCCGATCCGGTTCTGCTCCCGGCACTTTTTAACAATTCGTGAATTCTTCTCCGAATTGCTTGCAACTGTAACCGAATGCGGTATAATAAACATAAAGAAATGTGATGGTTGGTGATGGAATGTTCCGACGCTTTTTTCAGAATCTCGCCGTAAAACTGACGCGGTTTATGTACGGCAGATACGGCAACGACCGGCTCAACACCTGCCTGATGGCACTTGCCGTCCTGTTCAGCGTTGTGGGAATGATCCTTTCCCGGTTCGGACCGGTCTGCCGGATCGTCAGCGCAGTCCTGACCCTGCTGGCATATCTGACGCTCGGATTTTTTGTGTTCCGCTTTCTGTCGCGCAACCTTACAAAACGCCGGATGGAAAACCGGACCTTCCTCAATCTGACCGCATTTGTCTGGGATCGGAAAAACCGCTACTATCACTGCCCGAAGTGCAGGCAGACCGTCCGTGTCCCACGCGGACGCGGAAAGATCTGCATCAAATGTCCGAAGTGCGGCGAAAAATTCATCCGGAAATCGTGAAACCGTAAAACCGCCCGTTTTCCGTGCAGCACGAAATACGGGCTTTATTTTTGAAAGGAGAACCGACAATGGATATCAAAGGCAAGATCGATGAGATCACCGGCAAGATCAAGGGCGACAAGGAACTGGGAGAAAAATTCAAAAAGGATCCCGTAAAAACCGTGGAAGGGCTGATCGGCATTGACCTGCCCGATGATCAGATCAAGGGCGTTGCCGATGCGGTCAAGGCAAAAATTGATCTCGGCGGCATCGGGGATAAACTCGGAGGTTTGTTCGGCAAAAAATAAACCGATACAGACATTTCCTGCAGAAAAAAGTTGTTTTTTCCGAAAAGCCGTGTTATGATGGCGCAAGAAGGTGTATTATATTTTTGATTGCGAGGGATTGAAATGTCCGACATTTCCACCAATTTCCGCTCTTCCATGCACGGATTTCACCGCGAGGATGTCATCGCCTACATTGAAAAAACCGCATTGGAGCACGAAAAAGAACTGCGTGTATTACAGGATGCCAATGCCAGAATGCGTCAGCAGTTGGATTCGTGCGACCCGGATGCGCTGAAGCAGGAACTTTCCGAGACAAAGGCCGCGCTGGCGGCGGCGGAGGAACGGTGCGTTTCTCTGGAAGCGGAAAAGGCAAAACTGGAGGGCGAACTGACTGCGGCACGGGATGCGCAGACAGCGACCGTTACTGCACCTGCGGCAGAGACCTCCGCACTCAACGCACCGATCATCCCTGCCTGTGATCCTGCAGCGGCAGAGCCTGCAAAGGACTATGCCGCGATGGAACTTGCCGCATACCGCCGCGCAGAGGTGGCGGAGCGGCTGGCGAGGGATCGCGCCAACAGCATCTACGAACAGCTTGGTACTGTCTTTGCAGATGCGTCACAAAAGCTGGACAGCAACGAAAACGATCTTGACCGGCTTTCGGAATCCCTGCAGATGAATATGTCACAGCTTCAGGGAGTTTTGAATGCAATTCGCGGCTCCTATACGGACGCAAGGGAATCTTTCCGCTCCTTCAGCGACCGCAACCGTGAGTTTCCCGCAGGCTGACCGATCCGCACAAAATACAAATCACCGCCTGTCCCACGGCAAATTCCGTGAGGCAGGCGGTTCCTTTATTCCTCCGCAGAAACGATCGAATAGTAGGCTTTTGCGGTGAGCTTGTAGATAATCGCGTAAAAGATGCCGAATAGCACGAAGGAGATCACGGTCACGAGGATCATAAAGCGGAAATTCATCAGACCGAACATCTGCAGGATTTTCCACACCAGCGGGACGGCAAAGCCCAGATGCAGACCCGCGAACAGCAAAGGCGCAAAGAAGACCGTCAGCACCTGTGAGTTGATACTCTTTTGGATGTCCTTTTTCGTCATTCCGACCTTTTGCATAATGGCAAAGCGCGACCGATCCTCATAGCCCTCGGACACCTGCTTGTAGTAGATAATCATGGCAGCTGCAAAGAGGAACACGGCTGACAGGCAGATGCCGATAAAGAACAGCCCGCCGTAGGTGGAAAGGAAATCGTACTGCTCCGCAGCGCGGCAGCCGCCGAAATAGCCGAAGCCGTTATCACCGAGGAAGATGATCCGGCTGAGGTTTCCCGTCTGCGTGTTGAGGATCTCGGCAGCCGTTTCATCGTCGGTGTCCAGATCGTAGCCATAGTAGAACATTGCGGTCAATGCTCTGAAGCCAAAACTGTCCGTCAGTGTGTCCAACGGTTGAAGTTCCTGCAGATCGGAGATGACCAGCGTGCAGTTCTGCCTTTGTGCCAGTGCTGTGCTGTAGCCGACAAGATTGTGTTCTACTGTGCCAACGATATTCCACGACACCGTCTCAAAGGTCACCTTTCCGTCCGACGGAACAAAGCCGTCCTGATAGGCAAGTGCCTGTCCGGGGGCAACCGTGAGATTGCTCTTTGTGATACGGTTATAGTCCGCCGCACTCATAAAGTTGAAACTGATGACATCATCCGCGCTTTCCATTTCCTGCGCGGCATCCTGCCGGGTCGTATATACGCCGACAACCTTCAGCGCCGTCACACTGGCACAGGGCAGTTCCACCAAATTTTTCGGTGCGGCACCGAACTGTGTGAAGGCGTCCTCATAGACTGCTCGCAGTTCAGACAGATGTGCATCATCCGTATCCGCTGTCTCCGGCAGAAACAGGCTGATAATGTTATCCTGCGGAAAGCGGGCATCCAGCGCATCGTTCATCCCGAAGTACAGGCTGGCAGACGAGGAGAGCATCACAAGCACCATCGTACACAAAACGCAGATCGAAGCCAGTCCCGCGCCGTTGCGCTTCATACGGTACGCCATGGACGAAACCGAGACAAAGTGATTCTTTTTATAATAATATTTTTTGTCTTTTTGTAGCAGGCGGCAGAGCGTAACCGAGCCTGCCATAAAGAGCAGATAGGTCGCGGCAATGACCATCAGAACCGCCACGAAGAACAGCATCAGTGCCTTTAAGGGGGAGCGGATGGAAACGGAGATATAATATGCCCCGATCAGCAGAGCAAGCCCGAGCAGAGCAAAAAGCCAATTTGCCTTGGGCGGCTTTTCGCCGTAGTTTTCGCTTTTCATCAAATCCAAAGGCTTTGTCCTGCCGACCTGCCACAGGGACTTGACAAGCAGCAGGAAGATGCCGCCGTAGAGCACCAGTGTCCATAAGATTGCCTCCCACGACAGATAAAAGCGGAAATCCACATCGCTTTGGATGGCACGGAGCAAACCCAGTTCCGCCAGTTTGGAGAAGGCAATGCCGAATACAAGCCCCGCAATCAAGCCGATCAAAGATACAAACAGCGACTCCCACAGCACCACACGCCCGATACCGCGCCGATCCATCCCGAGGACACTGTAAAGTCCGAATTCTTTATACCGTCTGCGAATGAGAAAAGAATTGGTATAAAACAGGAACAGCAGAGAAAACGCCGCGATCACGAACTTGCCGAGAGACAGAATGACGCCCAGATTGCCGCCGCCGCGTGTTTCCTTCAGCAGGGGCGAAACACTCAGGCTGTGGAGGATGAAATACATCATCACCGTGCCGATGCAGCTTAAAATGTACGGCACATAGAGTTTCCGGTTTTTGCCGATGCCGGACAGTGCCAGACGCGGATACAGTTTCATCTGCGCTCACCGCCTGCCTGCAGCATCGTCAGTGTGTCGCTGATCTTCTGATAGAGCTGATCGTTGGTGTCCTGCCCGCGATAAAGCTGGTGGAAAACCTCGCCGTCGCGGATGAACAGCACGCGGGAAGCGGCGCAGGCCGCCTTTACAGAGTGTGTCACCATCAAAATCGTCTGCCCCTGCTGCCATACCTCAGAAAACAGGCACATCAGTTCGTCGGACGACTTGGAGTCCAGTGCGCCCGTCGGCTCGTCTGCAAAGATGATGCGTGGCTCGGTGATGAGGGCGCGGGCGACGGCGGCACGCTGCTTCTGCCCGCCGGAGACCTCATAGGGATATTTCTTGAGAAGCGGCGTGATGCCGAGCCGTTCAGCGATTGATGAAAGTCGCTTCTGCATCTCGGCGTGGGACTTGCCTTCAAGCACCAGCGGCAGGAAGATGTTATCCTCCAAGGTGAAGGTGTCGAGCAGGTTGAACTCCTGAAACACAAAGCCCAGCTTGTCGCGGCGGAAAGCGGCGGCATCCGCATCTTTGATCTTTGCCACATCCCTGCCGTCCAGCAGTACCGTGCCCGCCGTGGGACGGTCGAGCGTGGCGAGGATGTTGAGAAGCGTGGTCTTGCCGGAGCCGGATTCACCCATGATGGCGATAAATTCACCCTCCTCCACACTGAAATTGACATTTTTCAGGGCTTCAATCTGATGCCCGCCGAAGCGGGTCGCATAGATTTTTTTCAGATTGGAAACCGTCAGCAATGACATTTTTTCTACCTCCTGTGAGATTTTACGCGCCTATGATAGCAAATCGGGAACTGCTTTGCCATCGAAACGGCTTACAATTCCCGTCCGCTTTCTTTCATTTTTGTAAGGTGAGTGTGACCGTCGTTCCCTCACCGGGGGTCGAATCTGCGCTCAGTTCGATGCCGAGGTTGGTGCAGATGCGGCGGCAGAGATACAGCCCGATGCCGCTTGCCGCCTTGTCTCTGCGCCCGTTTTTTCCGGTGTAGCCCTTTTCAAAGATACGCGGCAGATCCTCCGGCGCAATGCCGATGCCGGTGTCCCGTATGCAGAGGGTGCCGTTTTGCGCCTCCACGGTGACCGTGCCGGCTGCCGTATATTTGAGGGCATTGGAGAGCAGTTGCTCCACGACAAAGGACAGCCATTTTTCATCGGTCAGGACGGTCATTCCCGTCGGGTGATAGGATAACTGCAATTTTCGGTCGATAAACTCCGGTGCAAACTTCCGCAGGCAGGGACGCAGAATGTCGTCAAGCGAACATTCCCGGAAAACATAGTCCGTGGTGTCGGCGTCCAACCGCAGATAGGTCAGAACCATCTGCACATATTGTTCAATACGGAGCAGCTCGGAGTTCAATCGGCGGGACAGTGCGGAATCTTCGTTTTGCAGGGTCAGTTTCATCGCCGCGATCGGTGTCTTGATCTGATGCGCCCAGGCGGTATAGTAGTCGGTCAGATCGTTGACTCTTTCTGCTTCTGCTGTCTTGCGCTGTATGGCCTCCTCCTGCAACAGACGAAGCAATCTCCGATAGTCCTCCTCCAGTACCGTTTCCGCCTCGGGAAGCTGATCCGGCAGCAGTGTCGCCATATCGGCAATGCGGGAAACGGTGTCGTGCCGCCTTTTTTCACGGGTGAAGCCGACAAACAGAAAAATGATCCCCAAAAGCAGACAGAGCAAGCCCGGGTACAGTGCCGCCGCGAGCGGCAGACTGTAAAGCACAAGCACGGCGGCATAGAGACAGGCAAACAGAAAAAATGCGGCGATCACACGCCATTTTGTGCGAAGATAGGCAAAAAACAGCTTCATAGACTCACTCCACCAGATAGCCGATGCCGACCTTGGTCGTAATAAACTGCACCAAGCCCACGCTGTCCAGCTTTTTACGCAAACGGTTGATGTTGACGGTCAGTGTGTTTTCATCGACAAAGGCATCCGACTCCCACAGCCGTTCCATCAGCTTTTCGCGGCTGACGGTCTTGCCCTTGTTTTCCATCAGGCAGAACAAAATGCGGTATTCGTTCTTTGTCAGGTCGAGCTTCTGACCGTTGACCGTCAGAGAATTGTCTCCGGTGTTCAAAAAGGCTCCGCGGTGGGACAGTACCGGCGCAGAGGGCGTAAAATCGTAGCTGCGGCGCAAAAGTGCCTGTAACTTTGCCATCAGCACCGTGCCGTCAAAGGGCTTGGCGATAAAGTCATCCGCGCCCATATTCATCGCCATCACGATGTTCATATTGTCGGCGGCAGAGGAAATGAAGATGATCGGGACACTGGAGATTTTGCGAAGCTCTGCGCACCAGTGGTAACCGTTGAAGAACGGCAGACCGATATCGAGCAGAACGATGTGCGGGGCAAAGGCGGCAAAGGTCTCCGTGCCCCTGCGAAAATCTTCACAAAGGCACACCTCAAGCTCCCACGACTCCGCAAGAGCCTGAATGCCTGCGGCAATATTG
>R25__coassemble_777_pt1 | contig 17738 bp, 11 predicted proteins | sample R25__metabat2_low_PE_026 | metagenome-assembled genome bin R25
ACTGTAAGCGGTACGACAAATCGGAATTTACCTTCCCACTTGTGTGTCATCCTGAGCGCAAGCGAAGGATCTCCTACCGTTATTCCAACGAGATCCTTCGTCGCTCCGCTCCTCAGGATGACACTGTAAGCGGTACGACAAATCGGAATTTACCTTCCCACTTGTGTGTCATCCTGAACGAAGTGAAGGATCTCCTACCGTAATATCGGCACAAGATCCTTCGTCGTTTCACTCCTCAGGATGACACTGTTTTCCACCGCGCGCGTAGTGCTTTGTAAAATCAAAAGCTTTAGTAGCAAGAAAGCCTTCTCCTTGAGGAGAAGGTGCCCCAAAGGGGCGGATGAGGTGTATCCGATGATATTGAAAGCGCTCAGTTTTCAAGGCTTTCCACCTCATCCGTCACGGCTACGCCGTGCCACCTTCCCCTCAAGGGGAAGGCTTTGTCGGAACAGAAACTTTTAGGGAACCTCTGAATAAATCGTCTGCGGCTGAACAGCGGATCTTTTGCCCCATCCGTGCAGTTCGAAAAGCAGGAAATACATCAAGTATTCCCATGTTTTTCGAACTTTCGTCTGAGACAAAATCTCTCGCTGTCAGCTCTTGCCGATTTAATCAGAGGTTCCTTAGATTTTACAAGGTAGTAGGGGTCGATGTCCATTCGACCCGTCGCCGAAGGCGCAGTCACACTGCACCACGACATTCGACAGTACCCGGTTGTGCTGCGTCCGGCTTTGCCGGACGACGGGCGGATGTGCGCATCCGCCCGTCGTTCGCGGTATAGCTGTTTTATTTATGGGAGAATCGTATTATAAAACAGAAAAGGTGTTGCAATACGGTCTCAAACAGCAGCCGGCGCAGTCCGGCTTCCTTGCCGTGCAGACTGCCCGCCCGTGCAGGACGATCCTGTGGCAGAAGTCGGAACTTTCCTCCGGCGGCAAGACCTCCCGGAGTTGTATTTCTGCCTTTGCAGGGTCTTTTGTGCCGTCCGTCAGACCGAGTTTCCCGCAGATACGGATGCAGTGCGTGTCACATACCACACTGCCGGGGACCCCATAAAGATCCCCCAGAAGAAGATTTGCCGTTTTTCTGCCGACACCGGGGAGTCGGAGCAGTGCTTCCATATCATCCGGTACTCTGCCGCCATACTCTTGCAAAAGCATCCGACAGGCAAAGATGATGTCCTGTGCTTTATGCTTGTAAAAACCGCAGGAATGCACCAATTGTTCCACCTCGGAAACATCTGCTTCCGCAAAAGCCTCCAGGGTCGGGAATCTTGCAAACAGTGCCGGCGTGACCTGATTGACCCGGGCATCCGTACACTGTGCAGACAGCCGCACGGCGATCATCAGTTCATAATCCTTTTCACTGTGTAAAGCGCATTCTGCTTCGGGATAGGCTTGTTTCAAAGCCTCCACGATTTTTTTCGCCCGTTCTGTCCGTTTCATTCTGCCACATCCTTTGATGACATTATACTACAAAAATCGCAGAAGGGAAAGAAAGATGTTGCGTTTTTAGCGAAAATCGCGTTACTGACACATTCCGGAGGTGTCGGATAGTATTTTTTTGACCAGTACTGTATCCTTAACGCACAGTTTTCTCCAAAAAAGACTCAGAGTTCGCCTTTGAAAGTTTTATAGCACGATGTGAGTTGCTATGAAAAAACAAAATTTTTTAGATTTTCAAAAAATTTTTTAGATTTTTGAGAAAAACTGTTTGACTTCTGCCTATACTATGGTAAAATAGCGATAGACACAATAAAATGTGTGAGTTTGGGCTTTTAACATTTTTGGAGGTAATGATATGGATTTTGAAGCAATCAAAAAAGCGGCAGAAGGCTATCAGGCAGATATGAGCAAGTTCCTGCGGGATATGATCGCGATCCCTTCCGAATCCTGCGAGGAAGAAGGCGTTGTCAAGCGCATCGCCGAAGAAATGAACAAACTCGGTTATGACAAGGTCGAATTCGATGCCCTCGGCAATGTTATCGGCTGGATGGGCAACGGCGACAAGATCATCGCCATCGACTCTCACATCGACACTGTCGGCATCGGCAACATCGAAAACTGGGAAGCAGATCCCTACAAGGGCTACGAGACCGACACGATCATCTACGGACGCGGCGGCTCCGACCAGGAGGGCGGCATGGCTTCCGCCACCTACGGTGCCAAGATCATGAAGGATCTGAACCTCATTCCCGAGGGCTACAAGATCATGGTCGTCGGCTCCGTGCAGGAAGAAGACTGCGACGGTATGTGCTGGCAGTCCATCGTCAACGAATACTTCGGCGGCCCCGAGAAGGCACGCGAGCAGATCGAGTTCGTCATCTCCACCGAGCCCACCGACGGCGGCATCTACCGCGGTCACAGAGGCCGTATGGAGATCCGTGTCGATGTGCACGGCGTTTCCTGCCACGGCTCCGCTCCCGAGCGCGGTGACAACGCCATCCACAAGATGGCGGAGATTCTTCTCAATGTCCGCGACCTCAACGAGAATGATGCAGGCGACGACAAGGAGATCAAGGGTCTTGTCAAGATGCTCGATCCCAAGTACAACCCCGACCACTATGAAGATGCACGCTTCCTCGGACGCGGCACCTGCACCACCTCCCAGATCTTCTACACCTCTCCCAGCCGCTGTGCTGTGGCAGACTCCTGCGCGATCTCCATTGACCGCCGTATGACCGCAGGCGAGACCTATCAGTCCTGCCTGAAGGAGATCGAAGACCTCCCCGCCTGCAAAAAGTACGCCAAGGATGTCAAAGTCTCTATGTATATGTACGACCGTCCGGCATGGAACGGTCATGTCTATGAGACCGAATGTTTCTTCCCCACCTGGATCAACAAGGAATCCGCTCCGCATGTGCAGGCTCTGATCGACGCGCACCACGGTCTGTGGGGCGAAGACAGACTTTGGGTCGATGACACTGCCCGCGCAAAGCGCGAAGGCAGACCTCTGACCGACAAGTGGACCTTCTCCACCAACGGCGTTTCCATCCAGGGTCGCTATGGCATCCCCTGCGTCGGCTTCGGTCCCGGTGCGGAATCTCAGGCACACGCTCCCAACGAGATCACATGGAAGCACGATCTGGTCGTCTGCGCGGCTCTGTACGCAGCAGTTCCCGGTCTGTACAAGCCCGAGAACAAGGACGGCTCCGCCACCTCTTTCCGTCAGGAACTGACCGGCAACGACATCAAGTAATTTCCTGTGTATCATTCTGAGCGTTTCGTGTCATCCTAAGCATTTTGTGTCATCCTGAGCATTTTGTGTCATCCTGAGCTCAAGCGAAGGATCTACTACCGTAATACCGAGCAGATCCTTCGGAGCAAAGCTCCTCAGGATGACACAGCTAGGTTGCTCCTAAGGATTACACCATACCTTGTGCAAAAAGGGGCTGTGTCCCTGACGCATCGCCCCTTCCACATAAAAACATTATAAGGAGAAAAAACCTATGAGCAAAGCATTTGAGCTTGCAAGACATCTGGAGACCCTGCGCATCAACAATATGTACAAGACCGACTTCTATTGGACCTGGGACAAGACCGACGACGAGATCGACGCAGTCTTCACCGTCGCCGATGCCCTGCGCGATCTGCGCGAGCACAACAAGTCCACCAGAGTGTTCACCTCCGGTCTCGGCATCTCCCTGTTCCGCGACAACTCCACCCGTACCCGCTTCTCCTTCGCCTCTGCCTGCAACCTGTTAGGTCTGGAAGAGCAGGTGCTCGACGAGAAGAAGTCCCAGATCGCCCACGGCGAGACTGTCCGTGAGACCGCAAATATGGTCTCCTTTATGGCAGATGTCATCGGCATCCGTGACGATATGTATATCCATCAGGGTCACGAATATCAGAAGACCTTTATGGACGCTCTGGAAGACGGCTACCGCACCGGCATCCTTGAGCAGAGACCGACCCTCGTAAACCTGCAGTGCGATGTCGATCATCCCACCCAGTGTATGGCGGATATGCTCCATGTCATCCACTACTTCGGCGGCAAGGAAAACCTCAAGGGCAAGAAGGTTGCTATGACCTGGGCTTATTCTCCCAGTTACGGCAAGCCGCTGTCCGTCCCGCAGGGCGTCATCGGTCTGTTCACCCGTTTCGGTATGGATGTCACCCTCGCCCATCCGGAAGGCTATGACATCTTCCCCGAGGTCGAAGAAGTTGCCCGCAAGAACTGCGAAAAGTACGGCTCCAAGTTCACCAAGACCAACTCTATGGAAGAAGCATTCAAGGATGCCGATATCGTTTACCCCAAGTCCTGGGCTCCTTTCAAGGCAATGGAAGAGCGCTCCGAACTTTACACCAGGGGCGACCAGAAGGGCATTGACGAACTTGAGCAGAGACTGCTGAAGCAGAATGCAGAACACAAGGACTGGACCTGCTCCGAAGAGATGATGAAACTCACAAAGGACGGCAAGGCTCTGTATCTGCACTGCCTGCCCGCCGATATCTCCGGCCTGAGCTGCCCCGAGGGCGAAGTGGACAACTCCGTGTTCGATCGCTACCTCGTTCCTCTGTACAAGCAGGCTTCCTACAAGCCCTATATCATTGCTGCTATGATCTTCCTGGCACAGGTCAAGGATCCCGTCCACGCACTGATGACGCTGGATGCTTCCGAAACCAAGCGCAAGAAGTTCTGATTCTATCGTAACCCATCCCCGGCGGAGCGGTTTTCCGCTCCGCCGTATTCATGCTTTACACACCACCTCCAGGTGTGTCATTGCGAGACCGGTCCGCAGACCGGTCGTGGCAATCTTTCCCTTGCATATTTCGCATACAGAAATTATTTTTTGCAGATTTTCAAATAAAAAAGAAGGATATTTACTATGGGTAAAAGAATTGTGATCGCTCTGGGCGGCAACGCTCTGGGCAATACTCCTTATGAACAGCTGGCACTGGTCACCGAGACAGCAAAGCCCATCGTGGACCTGATCGAGCAGGGCAACGAGGTCGTCATCGCACACGGTAACGGCCCGCAGGTCGGTATGATCAACCTCGGTATGGGCACGGCGGCGGAAGCAAAGGCGATCAAGTCCGATATGCCGTTCCCCGAATGCGGTGCTATGTCGCAGGGCTACATCGGCTACCATCTGCAGAACGCCATCGGCAACGAACTGGCGGCACGCGGCATCAAAAAGGATGTTGCAACGGTCGTGACACAGGTGCTGGTCGATGAAAATGACCCCGCCTTCCAGAACCCCACCAAGCCCATCGGTGCTTTTTACGACAAAGAGACGGCTGACCGCATCGCGGCGGAGAAGGGCTACACTATGGTCGAGGACGCAGGTCGTGGCTACCGTCAGGTCGTTCCGTCCCCCAAGCCCGTGGATGTCATCGAAAAGAATATGGTCAACTCCCTGATCGACAACGGCTTCGTTGTCATCACCGTCGGCGGCGGCGGCATTCCCGTCATCCGCAAGGACGGCAAACTGTATGGCACACCCGCCGTCATCGACAAGGACTTTGCCTCTGCAAAACTGGCAGAACTGGTCAAGGCGGATGCGCTTGTCATCCTGACTGCAGTTGACCGCGTGGCGATCAACTGGGGCAAGCCCGATCAGAAGTCCCTCGACGAAATGACCGTCGAAGAAGCAGAGAAGTACTGCGGCGAAGGTCACTTTGCCCCCGGCTCCATGCTTCCCAAGGTCAAGGCTGCCATCTCCTTTGCCAAGACCGGCGGCAGTGCCATCATCGCCTCTTTGGAGAATGCCGGCAAGGCAGTCCGGGGCGAAAGCGGCACCGTTGTGCATCTGTAAAAAACGGTACCATCCCAAGCAAAGCGAAAGATCATTCCGTGTCACCCTGAACGCAGTGAAGGGTCTGCTTTCGATCATTGAGAGCAGACCCTTTTTGGTTCGGGATGACACTTTTTGTTTTTTCGGAGAAAAGGATTTGATTTTTCGGCTTACCGCACGACACCCTCTGCCACGACGGTGTCGTTTGCGCTTTCTGCGGAGAAATAAACATCGAAGACCGCTTTTGCCACATTGCCGAGGTTGCCGCCCTGTGCGCCGCGTTCGACATAGACCACAACGGCGATCTGCGGGTCGTTTGCCGGGGCATAGCAGACATAGGAAGCGTTGTCGGAACCGGTAGAGCCGTGCTCTGCAGTACCGGTCTTTGCACAGACGGCAATATCATAATCTCCGAAAACGCCATGCGCAGTGCCGCTGGAGGTGGTGACTGCCATTCGCATACCTTCCGTATAGGCAAAGTAGGCATCGTCGGAGATCTCCAGACGATCCAGAACCGTCGGCTCCTGCTGTTTCAAAAGGTTCTCATAATCGGCAGAGATCACGCGCTTGAGGAAGGTCGCCTGATACCGTGTGCCGCGATTGGCAAGCGCACTGGTGTAGACTGCGAGTTGAAGGGGAGTGAAGCGGTTTTCGGACTGACCGATCGCCATAGCAAGGGTATCACCGCCGGTGAAGACCGCAAGATCGGTTCCGCCGTAGAGTTTTTCCTTTGTCTCAGGATTGGCGCGATAGCCGATCTCCTCGGACAGTTCACAGCCGGTGTCCTCGCCGAGACCCAGTGTCTTTGCCACTGCATCGATGCTTTTCCACCCGGTCATACGACCGACCTCGTAGAAATAATAGTTGCAGGATACTGCCAATGCCTGCATCACATTGATGACACCGTGCGTGTATTTACCGTTGGTGTTGGTGTAGTACAGACATTTCGGCTGATAGTCGTCATAGTAGGTGTAAATACCCTTGTCTTCGACCGGATAGTATTTTCCGACGGTGCCGGAGTCGATGGCGGCGATCGTCGTTGCCATCTTGAAGGTGGAGCCGGGAGGATATGCCGCCTGCAAAGCACGGTTGTACAGCGGCGCATAGGTGTCCTCCAGCAGATCGTTGAAATCGGCGGAATAGGTGGAAAGATCAAAGGTCGGATAACTGGCACAGGCAAGGATCTCGCCCGTGCGGACATCCATCACCACACAGGCACCGCCCTGTGCGTCCTTGCCTTCGCCCTTGGCATTGATGCCGTTTTCCCGCAGATCCAGGATCACCTTTTCCAGCGCTTCTTCCACCGCCATCTGTAAATCGATATCCACAGAGAGTTCGATGTTGTTTCCCGCCTCCGGCTGGACGGAATAATACTGCGAGACAACATTTCCATCCTCGTCCACGGTGGTCACACGCCTGCCGTCCGTGCCGTGCAGATCGGACTCAAAGGCTTTTTCCAGTCCGTCCTTGCCGACATAGGCATCCATCGCATAGCCCTCTTCCTTGAAGACCTCGTATTCTTCCGCATTCATCAGACCGATCCTGCCGAGAATGTGCGCGGCATACTTTGTGCGGTATTCGCGCACCGTACCGGTCTCCACGGTCAGACCGGGAACGCCCAGTTCCATAATTGCCGAACGGTTTTCATCACTCACATCGGAGATCAGGGTATAGTAGTCGAGCGCGGCGTAATACCGCAGATCCAGTTCATACCGCAGTCCCAGCACATCCCGCACCTCCTGCTCCGTCCATTCATCGGGAATGCGGAAGCGGGAGCGCATCTGCTTGATGATCTGTGCGGCAGACATATCGGCGTCCCAGCCGTACTGGCTGAGAAAATCGCGGAAATATCCGTTCCAGGTGGAGGAGAATTCTTCCGTGATATATTCGTATGGCTTGCTTCGTGTGATGGGAAGATGGTCGTTGTAATCCACATTCAGTTTTCTGCAGAGATTGACAAGCTGGCGCAGGGATTCGTTGGGATCGGAGGAGTTGAACAGCGCATAATTGTTGAGAATGAGATTGTAACTGGCGCGGTTTCCGACCAGTACATTGCCGTTTCGGTCAAGGATCTCACCGCGTGCGGCAGTGACGCGGGTATAGTAGGTGTAGGTGTTTGCAGAGATATCTCCCTGACGGGCATGAATGACCTGCAGGTCAAACAGACGGTAACTGTAAGCACTGAGAAGCAGTGCGAAAACCACAAATAGGCAGATCAGACGAACCTTTGTTTTATACTCCATAACGAACTCCTATCTTGCCGATGGCTTTGACCGTGATATAGAACAGCGGACAGATCGGCACGGAAAGCACACAGGCCGGGAGGGCGACACGCCAAAGATTCGAGATCGCCGCACGGTCGAGAACGCAGTGAAAAAACAGGACTGCCGTTTCATTCAGGGAGGAAACGGCAAAACAGCACAGGGCAACGGACCAAAGACCGTTGGTCAAAACGGAGCGGCAAAGGACTGTGCTGAGGATCGCAAGCACGGTCAGAAGAGCCACGGAAAGACTGCCGCCGTCTGTCTGCGCAAGACAAAGAACGACGGAGGCGATCAAACAGAACAGACCGCCCCTTTCCGCACCTTCCCGAATGCAGATACAAACCAGCACCGCAGGGACGAGGATCAACTTGCAGCCGAAAATCGGATGCTGTGCGCAGAGAATACTCTGTGTGAGATAGACGAACAGGGTAAAAAAAGCATAAAGGGTCCATTTCAGGATGCCGGACCATTGCTGTTTTGTCAAATGCAGATGCATACTGATCCTCCTTTCCGGAAAGATGTTTCCGCCAAATCGGAATTTAGCGTCCCATTCATGTGTCATCCTGAGGAGCGGAGCGACGAAGGATCTGCTTGGTATTACGGTAGTAGATCCTTCGCTGCGCTCAGGATGACACAAGACTGTAAATTCCGATTTGTCATCTGAACAGGGTGATTGCATTGCCGCATTCAAATCATTTGCGAATCCTATTGACTGACATAGTTTGTGATGATAAAAACCTGCTCCAGATCGTCAAAATCGGCGGCAGGGGTCAAAATGGCGTACTTTGCCACACCGGTCTCGTCAAAATCGGCATCGCTGATATAGCCGATAATGAGATCTCTCGGATAAAAGGTAGACCCGGTCGTCACGACCTGATCGTTGTTGCGCAGTACCGCGTCAGAGGGAAGATAGTTCATCCGCAGTTTGCCCTCTTCGCCTGTGGCATAGGAGCCTTGTACACTGCCGGAGTATCCGGTGGAGGCGACCATTGCGCTGATCTCCAAAGAGGAGTCCAGCAGTGTTGTGACGGTTGCCCAGTTGGAGCCGGCATCGGTGACCTTTCCGACAACTTCACCGAATTCCGTGATGACGACCATCCCGGTATCTATGCCGGATGCCGTACCCTTTGCCAAGGTAAAAGTGCTTTTCCAGTTGCTTGCATCCCAGGAGACAATATAGGCAGCTGTCCTTTCATAGTCCGGATGTTCTTCAATCAGCCCAAGCAGATTTCTCAGACGCTCGTTTTCCCGCTGCAGAGAGTCTGCACTGCGTACATCGTCCTCCATTTCCATAATGCGGCGGCGCAGGGCTTCGTTCTCTGCCTGCAAAGCCTCATAGCGGAAAATATAGTTGTACAGTCGCTCTGCCTGTCGGACAAAGGCACTGTATGCCGAGCGGAAAGGGGAGAGCATCACCTGTACGGCATTGCGTCCTGTGTTTGCCCCGATCACGCTTGAGACTGTGAGCAAAACAGCAAGCAGGATCGCCGCAACGATAATGACTCTTGTTTTTGCTGTCAGTTTCTTATTCATAGGTTAGTCCTCCCATACCGGCACACCGAAGGAGCGCAGAAGTTCCGTCAGAGTGCAGACCGGCAGACCCATCACATTGAAATAGTCACCGTTTAAGTGGCGGACAAAGACCGAGGCACCGCCCTGAATGCCATAGGCACCTGCCTTGTCCATCGGCTCACCGCTTTTCACATAAGCACGGATCTCCCGATCGGACAGGGAACGGAAGGTGATCTCTGTGGTAACGGTCACAGATTCGGTACGGCTGTCCTGCCGGACAGTCAGACCGGTCATCACGCGGTGCGTCCTGCCGGAGAGTGCGGTCAGCATTTGTACGGCATCGTCCTCGGAATCCGGCTTGCCCATTACGCGGCCATCCAGCACCACGACCGTATCGGCAGAGATAATGATATCCCCCGGGGACACAAGTGTTGCGACCGACTGCGCCTTGCAGGCACTGACGCGCCGTACCTCATCCTCGGGCGGGAGGGCAGGATCCATCGTCTCGTCCGTGTTTTGTGTCAGTATTTTGAATTCCACGCCGAGCAGATGCAGAAGTTCCTGCCGTCTGGGCGATTTTGAAGCAAGTACGATCATTCGATCCCTCTCAAATACAGTCCTCTGGTACAGGTGCCGGCGTCAAAACTGCCGCCGGTTTTCCATGCCTGAAGGATTCCGTTGACCTCATTGGGGTTTTCCGTTGTGAATTGCAGTCGCAGAGCAGACAAGCCGAGACTGCGCAGTTCCTGCTGTTTATCCAATAGCCAAAGTTTTCTGCCGTTGAGAAGTACACTGCGGCAGGTGTCCTGATCCTTGATTATGCGAAATTCCTCGCCCATACGGTCCACCAGTTTTGTCTGACCGGAGGTACAGGTACAGGTATCGCCCGCGCCGCGGATGATGCAGTTTTCCGTCAGCATCAGGGGAAGTCTGCCATAGACCAAAAGTTCTGTCGGAAGAGGTTTGGAGATGTCCCGAAGTTGCGGAAGGGTCATCTCAAAGGAAGCAGTCACACCGGACAGCCCGAGTTCTGCGGAGACTTGATTCATTGCGCGGGAATTGTAAAGGTTCAGACCGAAATCTCCGTAAACACGGAAGCCCCTCGACCGCGCAAGAGAGATTTGCCCGAGATTGCCGACCAAAGCACTGCGGATCCCGCTTGCATAAACGGTGTCGAGCAAACGCAGAATGCGGCGAACCTCACCGTCCCGAACGATCCGGTGAAGGACAGCCACAAGTTCGGTGCCTTCCTGCACACCGAATCGCCAGCGGCATTCGGACTGCGCCAGCACCGAAAGAGGAACATAAAGTCTTGCGGGTGCGGCGGCAAGCAGTTTCGGCGTGATCTGCCCTTCCGAGGTCACGCTGACAGTCAGCGCGGGGGCAGCAGAGGTGCCTTTGTGAAGAAGCGGCGGTGTATAGTGACCGAGTTCCCGATTCTGTACGGTGCGACCGCGTACGGCAGTCAGGTGAGCCAGTACATCGCGGCGCATGGTGTTGATCGCGGAAGCAGACAGGCTCAGCCCGGGGGCAACAACGGCTTTTGTCTCCAGACAGTGATACGGTGTGCCGCCTGTCTTGGAAAGTCTTGCGTGAAGTTCGTCCCCGGACAGGGATTTTGTCACGGCGACCTCCGGAACGGGACCTGCCGTTTTGCAGATGTTTCCGAGATCGTCCTGTACTGCCAGCATTGCAGGCTGACCGGCGGCAACAATGGCATAAAACCGCACGGGAACCAGCGGAGTCTCTGCGGTTTCATAGGTCTGCCGCGCTGCCTGCAGGAGTTTCTCCGAGGCAGTTTCCTTTCCGCGTGTGCCGAACATCTGCGCACCGGGCTTACCGAAGTAATAACTGTCTGTAAAGCCCTGTCTGGAAAAAGCACTTTGCAGCTGTTCCATATCCGAGCCGGTGATCGGCTGTCCGTCCAGTGCCGCACGGTAAATGCGTGTTGCCACGGCGACATATTCCGGACGCTTCATCCGTCCCTCGATCTTGATGGATGCTACACCCATCTGCTCCAACTCCCGCAGATAGGGAAGCAGGCAGTTGTCTTTGAGACTGAGCGGGAATTTTTCTTCAAACCGCCGATAGCCATAGGGAAGACGGCAGGGCTGTGCACACTGCCCGCGGTTACCGGAGCGCCTGCCGATGACAGAGGACATATAGCACTGCCCGGAATAGCACATACAAAGCGCGCCGTGGACAAAGACCTCGATCTCGACCGGACTGTTGCGGCAGATATGTGCGATCTCGTCACGGGGAAGTTCCCGTGCCAGCACAACGCGCTGCATACCCAGTTCCGCCGCCTGACGCACACCCTCCAGACTGTGTATGCTCATCTGCGTGGATGCGTGCATCGGCACCTCGGGTGCAAGTTGTCTGCACAGTGCGGCAATACCGAGATCCTGTACGATGAAGGCATCCACACCTGCGGCGGCGGCGAGCAGGATCAGTTCGCCTGCCCGGGGCATCTCACGGTCGGAGACAAGGGTGTTGAGAGCAAGGTGTACCTTTACACCGCGAATGTGACAGTATCGTACAGCCTCGGCAAGTTCCTCCGGCAGAAAATTCTTTGCACCCTGTCGGGCATTGAAACTGCCGCAGCCCATATATACGGCGTTTGCACCGTTTTGTACCGCCGCCTGTAAAGCATCAGGGGAGCCGGCGGGGGAGAGTAATTCAAGCATAGGAAAACCTCAAAACAAGTATTTCCGAAGCGGGCACACAAACCCACAATATGACCCATACAGTATAACACACCTTTGCCGGAAAATGCTAGAAAAATATCCGATTTTTTTATTTCTCCGCAATGTGCTTTCGGCAATTTTCACAGAAAGGATCGGAAGGCAGGAGGAAAATGTCAAAACACTAGGGATTGATTTCGGTCAACATAATTCTACCAAATAACCTGACGAAATCGGCACGCAGGGCAGAAGTTATCCACACTATCCACAGGTTTATCCACAAGCAAAGCAGTATTGAGCGCGATTTTGTGTCGAATTATGGAAACTTGATCAAAAATTTGTGCGTTTTCTCCAATCGGATTTTGTCGAAAGAGTTGGAGAGGAATAAGGGGGTTTCCGTGAAAAAAAGGAAGAAAGCGCAACTGATTTTTTGTAAGGTTGCGTTTTTGGTATCATTTTGTAAATTCATTATGTCAAGGAAAAGAGCGGACAATTCCGGGTTTTCCACAGCCTGTGGAGCGTACACGGAACAGGGCTCCGGCAAAAAGCGGAAAAAACGGTGCTCGGTTACCATAATCAGGCAGGTCGGATGCGTCCGCGGCAATCTGTCTCCTGCAATGACAAACCTTTGATGCGGTGCATTTATGTGTCATCCTGAGCGCTTTTTCCCTGTGTCATCCTGAGCGCTTTTTCCCTGTGTCATCCTGAGCGACAGCGAAGGATCTGCTTCCGTATTACGAGACGAGATCCTTCGTCGCTCTGCTCCTCAGGATGACACACATTTTGCAGTCCACTAAATTCCGATTTGTCGTCCTGTTTTCCGTATCACCGTAGGGAACGGTCTTGACCGTTCCGCGGCGCGGCGAAGCCGCGACTGAGGGGGGCAATGCCCGGGAAAACAAGGCATCCCACCCCCTCAGTCAGCCTGCGGCTGACAGCTCCCCCGCCCTGCGGTGGAGCCTTTTCCGCACATCACAGTCAGTCCATGAAATTCCGATTTAGCGGACTCATCCGTCAGGGGGTGTCCGCACGCATTTTCGGTAATCGGAAATGTAATTTCATTTACAACAAAACAACTTCTAAATATTGACATTTTACCGGAAACGGGTGTATGATTAGTTTGGATTATAATAATGAGTATTCTGGGAGGATGCGAGATGAAAAAACGAATTTTATCACTGCTTTTATGTGCTGCGATGCTGCTGACGCTGCTGCCACAGACGGTGCTGTTTGCAAGCGCGGCGACCTCCGGCACCTGCGGCGACAACCTTCAATGGAGCTTTGACGAAGCAACAGGCACATTGACCATCACCGGCAGCGGCGAAATGACGGGTTGGGAGGATTGGTTGGATCCCTATGGTGTCCCGTGGTATTGGTACAACAGCGACATTCGCTCCGTCTCGCTACCCGACGGGCTGACGAACATCGCCACATTTGCTTTTGAATCCTGCACTGGGCTGACAAACATCACGATTCCGGATAGCGTAACGAGAATCGGCGGAGAAGCGTTCTGCTGGTGCACAGGACTGACGAGCATCACGATCCCGGACGGCGTGACGAGCATCGGCGAGTATGCGTTCGCCTACTGCACCGGGCTGACGAGCATCACGATCCCGGACAGCGTGACGAGCATCGGCAGGTATGCGTTCAGAGGCTGCAGCGGGCTGACGGATGTTGCAATCCGAAACCCGAACTGTTCCATATATGATAATTATCCTTTTACACTTGGCGACAGTTCAATTACGACCGTTTACGGCTATTCCGGTTCAACTGCAGAAAGCTACGCAAAGAAATACGGCTATACCTTCAAAACTCTTGACGAATATCCCTCCGAGTTTCCTTCCGACTCCGATGATCAAAATATCCCGACAGATATTTTCCCGGAAATTTCTCCGAATGAAAATACTGTTAAGCAGCAATTAGGTACGCTTTCACTCGGACCGTTTGAGGCACAAGGTGCAATGGTATCCGTTTTAGGGCATGATATTCCGCTGATTGATCTTTCTGCCTCTGTGAAGCTCGGCATTACCGACTTGAAAATTGTCAGCAGCGCAGAAGATGAAACGGTTCGTGTTATCCTTGGGTATGACGAAAGCTCCTCAGCCAATATTGTCGGCAGCAATAATTCATCCACCTATTGGTCAGAATCGTATCAGGAGGTCAAATCGCTCTATAAGGATCTGACCGGAAAAGCAGTAGACTCAACCCGCCTGTGGAACCGTTTTTCCTCTCTGCGCGGGAAACTGAAAAGCATTGACGCAGACTTGGTCGTAAAAGTAAAATGTGAGCTTGCCGGCTATGCAGAGTTTAAGAAGGAAGGTTCCTCGCTTGTTTTTTCAGAAGGCGGAATCATGGCATCTTTCAGTGCTTCTTCCAGTCTGCGAAGCTATTACGGACCTGCCTATGTGACGCTGGGAAACGGTGTAGGCGCGGACGGATCGCTGACCTTAGAGCGCACGGACAAAAAAGTAACTCCGCAAATCTCGGTCTCTCCGTCTCTGGTCGCGACCATTGGTGCCGGCATCGGCACAAGGAAATCCTACGCTGAGATCACGGCATACGGAAAACTCATCGCGACCATCGCTTCCGACTCCAAAACACCCTTTACTCTGAAGGGAGATGTTGGCGCAAAGTGGGCAGGATATTTGTTTGGCAAAGAACTCTTCAGCGGCTCAAAGTCCTTCGCAAGTGCCCAGCTTTACCCGAAAAAGTCAACAAAAGTGATAATTTCCGACGGAATTAATGTATCTGCAACCAAGGCATATACCGAGCTGATTGATGCGGCAACACCGATATCGCGTTCTTATTTGACTAAATCGACACGCCGAACAGTTCATCGGGGAGAACAGTTCCTGAAGGATGACCTGTATCCGTTAAATCAGCCGGTACTTACTGCCTTCAATGACGGTTCCATGCTTCTGGTATGGATTGATGATTTGGGTGAAAAGAGCGTTGATAACCTCGGCTCGATCCTGTATTCCGTCTATAACGGAGAAACATGGAGTGACCCCGCAGCGATTTATGAGGATGGAACCTTTGCAGATATGCCTGCTGTTTATTCCGACGGTACGCAGGCTTATATCGTTTGGCAGAAAGCAGACAGGGTGTTCAGCAACGAATCTTCCACGGAGAAGCTTTGTCGCTTTGACTTGTACGAGTCAACATATGATGCCGGGACAGGAACATTCACTGCGCCTGTCTGCCTTGCACCGGAAACGAATTCCTCTTTTGAATTATGCCATGTCGTTTGCGCAAATGAAAACGGCTATTCAGTTGCATGGATTGAAAATACCGATAACAACATTTACCAGGAAACCGGAACAAACAGTCTGCATATCGCCGATTATTCTGCTGCCGGTATCCTTCTGAGTTCCCGCACGGTTGTGTCAACGGAGAATCTTATCACCGATTTCTCCTTCGCAGAGAACGGAGAATTGATTTACATTCTCTGCGGAGACAATACACCTGTTCTTCATTTTTCTGACAGCAGCCGTATTGTTTCAGCGATGGATGATTTTGATGTTGCAAACGGCATCTTGTACTATCTCCAGGATAACGGACTACACGCAGAGTGCGGAATCACAGAGAAGACCTATCCTCAGTTTGCTGGACTTGACAATATGACGATTTGCTCCAACGGTTCGGAAACTGCTCTGCTGACGATGCGCATTAATCCCGACTTGACGAAAGCTCTGTACATCAGCAGACTTGATTCCGTCACCGGCGAATGGTCTCCGCTCGAGAATTACTCCCAAACGGATTGCTATATCCGAAACTATTCTGCGGCAATGACCGGTGAGGGAGATGTTCGTGTCGCATTCAACTACATATCCGAAAATGCACTGACTGCAAACGAAAAATCAACATTAACGGTTGAAGGTGCAGAGGGGTATGTTGATCTTGAAATGCTGTATGTTGATTATAACGATGAAGATTTGCATCAAAGCACAATTGAAATGAATTGCTGTGTTCAAAACAACAGTTCAACAAATGTCAGCATTGTTAAACTAACGGTTTGTGACGAAAACAATGAAGAAATTATTTGTAAGCAGATTCCCGTCAATCTTCCGGCATTCTCCTCAACGGTCTGTTCGGTTGCACTTGAAAATCCGCAGACTTACCTTTCTGAGACTCTGACTGTGACGGTCAGCCTGCCAGAAACAGAAGATATAAATCCCAACAACAACAGTACTACTACGAGTGTTGAATGCATCCACCTGATGGAAGATACATACACGGTTGATATCGCGCCAACCTGTACACAGTTGGGGCGTGGGCATGCGGTATGTGTATACTGTGGTGAAACAGTCGAGGAGGTCGATCTCCCTTCAAGCGGGCATCTGTATTTGGATGGAAGATGTACCGCCTGCGGTGCACCGGAACGCCCAGTAATATATTCGGCATATCTGCGGCTGAATCAAAACATAAATCTGGCTTTTACGGCAGTTCTGCCCGATGATTATGAAAACCCGTATATTGTCTTTGCTTACCACGACACGGAAACCAAAGTTGATACCTATACGGTCAACTCGGACGGGCAGTACTGCTTCGAGCTGGCAGATATCAACCCGCAGTGTATGGGCGACAACATCAGCGCGACCCTGTATGCGACCTGTGACGATGTGGAATATTCGGATACGGTTGCGGAATACAGCGTCCGCACCTATTGCGTCAACCAGCTTGCAAAAACGGATGACGCAAAGCTCATCACCCTGCTCTCTGACATCCTGACCTACGGTGCAGCGGCTCAGAATTATATGAACTACAAAACAGAAACCCTTGTGACAGATGGTCTTGACCTCACACCGAGTACATTTGAAACAATCAGCGGTAAAACTGTTTCCTTCACAGGAGAGCAGGATGAAAACACCTGCTGGACGGGAGCAGCACTGGTACTGTCCAACGATCTTGCAACGAGTTTTACCTTTGCAACGGACAGCACGGAAGGCTTGGCGGTCAAGGTCGCAATCAACGGCAGAACACAGACCTTTGACACCTTTGCGGATGTCGGAAGCGGAAAATACCGCATCACCTTTGACGGCATCACGGCAACGGAGTTTGACGACACTGTGACAGCAGAATTCCTGAAGGACGGAAAGTCAATCGGCAATACGCTTTCTTACAGCGTCAATACCTACATCTGTGCAAAGCAAAATGACACGGACGCAAAGCTTGTAAACCTTGTCAAAGCACTTTACAACTACGGCAAGTCCGCAAAGGCATACACGCAGGAGCAAAGGCTCCGTGTAATGCCGCTTCGCGGCCGGGATGTCGGGGACGCCATCCCCACACGACAACGACGGTGCGGTGCTAAGGGATGTCGGGGACGCCATCCCCTACACGCGCGGTGCGTTTTCGTGTCATCCTGAGGAGCGGAGCGACGAAGGATCTGCTCTCGATCATCGGGAGCAGATCCTTCACTTCGTTCAGGATGACACAAGGCTGTAAATTCCGATCTGTCGGACTGTTTTCCTATACCACCGTAGGGAACGGTCAAGATGTGTAGAGTAGTAACATAGTTTACAAATTGTGCAACCACAT
>R25__coassemble_812_pt1 | contig 17233 bp, 13 predicted proteins | sample R25__metabat2_low_PE_026 | metagenome-assembled genome bin R25
GTCTTTTATGTGCGGGGAAACAGTTCCGGGTGAGTCAAAACATAGCGAAAATACTTTGCCCGAACTTCGCAAAGAGGCCAGGTCGGGAAAATCGCAAAGCCGGGTTTTGAGTTTGCTTCGATCACATAGATCCCCTTCTGATCACACTCGACACAGATATCGATGCCGAGAAAACTGACGGGTCTTTCGGACTTTTCCCGGACCAATTCGGCGACCTCGAGCGCAATACGGTTGATCTTTTCGAGGGTGCTCTTTGCCTGACCGGGGACATACTGCTCCAGAAGTGACTCTGAGGAGCAGAATGAGCCGCCGGAGGTGAAGTTCGACATCACATCGGAAGCACCGATCTTTGCAAAGGTTTTCACATTCTCCCACTCGCCCTGACCGTTCAGTGAGACCACACAGCGGTGATCTGCGGCAAATCCGTCGGGAGTGCTGATATTCAGGCGCGGTTCCAGGAGAAAATGATGCACTTTTGCTTTTATGGATTGTGCCTTGATCCTGTCGAAATATTCTTCTGTCAGAAGACCGCTGCCCTCTTTGTCAAGATAGGTCGAGCTGCCGTTTTTCGTTACGATTCGGACAACGCCTCTTCCGCCGCTGGAATGAGAAGGCTTTAGTATTGCATCCGGAAGCATACACAGTCTGGTTCTCAGCTCATCATAGGTGCGAACGACAAAGGTCGGGACGGCATATTGATTCAGTTTGCTTTGCAGCATATAAAGTTGCAGTTGGGTTTTTTGCAGTCCGCCGTTGTCAAGCATGACGGTGTTGTTCTCGATCCACTTGAGTTCCTGCTCATAAGGATTGCCGTAGCAGCTGATTCCGTAATAGGTCTCAGTGTACCCGGGAAGATCTGTCGTGCATGCCTTCAGGCCGGCAGGCGTCCACTTGACTGCATGGATAAATCCGTGGTCAAAGTAATTCCGCACTTCCTTCAGGGGGTATATGTATGCCTCAACACCGTAAAGATAAGCGGCCTGAAGCAAATACACGGGGACTTCCTGTCCTGTATGCGCATCGCTGCTGACGAGAATTCCGATTGCCTCTTTCATATTATCATCTCCATATCGGAGATTATAATATAACAGCAAAGCAAAGTCAACACGGCTTCACCGCAGGACCGTCAGAAAACAGCACCGCAGAATGAGCCGCATCGGTTACCTGCGGACAGTGCGGACAGGGGACGGTTCTGTGTCCTGCGGTTGAAAATGAGAGAATTGCTGAAAATCAAGTCAGCGGGACACAGGACACAGAACCGTCCCCCTGTCCTAAAACAGGCACGAGAGAGTTCTCCCTAACTGCAAAACTGTTTATGGACAAGAATTGGAGTATAAACAGTCTGCCGGTAATACAAAAAGGATATCGATGCAGAATAAGAAGCCATAAAAACCGGCTCCGAAAATGCAGTGGATTTTTTCGTTGTATCTCACCGCGAATTGATATGCCCGAATTTTCAAATATTTATTTCAAAAACGGGCATATTAGCCGTGAAAACAAAATCGTGGGGGTACGAACTGTGGAACAGAAACGCGGAAAGCAGAGCATTCTCTTCTCTTTCCCGCCGACGATCCTTGCCTATGCGTCTGTTGTCGGCAAAAAGGAGGGGCAGGGGAGACTGCGGGAATATTTCGATATTGTAAACGAAGACACAAAATTCGGAGAAAAAAGTTGGGAAAAAGCGGAAAGCCGGATGCAGCAGCTTGCGATACAAACCTTGCTCGGCAAGGCGGAAAAGCAGGAAAAGGAGGTCGGTGTACTCTTTTCCGGCGATCTGCTCAACCAGTGCATCGGCTCCACCTTTGCCGTCCGGAACACCGGGATCCCGACGCTGGGGCTGTACGGTGCCTGCTCCACGATGGCAGAGAGCCTGCTTCTTGCCTCCGCCGCCGTCAGTGCGGAATATACGGAAAATGCGGTCGCCATGACCTCCTCGCACTTTGCCTCTTCGGAGCGGCAGTACCGGTTTCCGCTCGGTTACGGCGGTGTGCGCCCGCCGACGGCACAGTGGACGGTCACCGGCTGCGGTGCCGTACTGCTGGGAAGAAAAGAAAACGGCATCCGTATTTCCTCTGCGACCGTCGGCTGTGTCATCGACAAAGGGATCCGGGATGCCAACAATATGGGGGCGGCAATGGCACCCGCGGCAGTGCACACCCTGCGGGCGCATTTTGATGATCTGAACCGTACGCCCGAGGACTATGATCTGATCGTCACGGGCGATCTCGGCGTGTTGGGAAAGGATATCGTGCGGGAACTGTTTGCAAAGGACGGTGTCACGCTCAAAAACTATGACGACTGCGGTGCGATGATCTATGACTGCAAGCGGCAGGACACGCACTGCGGCGGCTCGGGGTGCGGATGCAGTGCCTCCGTGCTGTGCGGGTATCTTCTGCGGCAGATGGAGGCGAAAAAACTGCACAGGCTCCTGTTTTGCGGTACGGGCGCTCTGCTCTCGCCCTGCTCCAGCCAGCAGGGAGAATCCATCCCGTCCGTCTGTCACGCGGTCGTATTGGAAAGTGAGGAATAAAATGGAATATCTGTATGCCTTTGTTATCGGCGGGCTTTTCTGTGTCATCGGACAAATTCTGATCGATAAGACCAAACTCACGCCCGCCCGCATTCTGACCGGCTATGTTGTTGCCGGTGTCTTTCTCGGGGCGATCGGAGTTTATCAATATCTTGCGGATTTTGCCGGTGCGGGCGCGACCGTCCCGCTGACGGGCTTCGGCTTTTTGCTGGCGAAGGGCGTCCGGGAGGCAGTCGCACAGGACGGACTGCTCGGTGCGCTGACCGGAGGACTGAAGGCAGCCGCCGGAGGGATCTCCGCCGCCGTTGTCTTCGGATTGCTTGCCGCGCTGATCTTTCCTTCCCGAGACAAAGGATAAAACACGCGAAACGCGGCATACTATAAGTCCAGACCGCCGGCTAAGCCGGCGGTCTGATTTGGTCCTATAAGAGTCTTTTACGGACGAAACCCCTAAAGGGGGACCGAAAAGTCTGCCGACCTTTTTGAGATCGGAAATGCGGACAGGGGACGGTTCTGTGTCCTGCGGTTGAAAATGAGAGAATTGCTGAAAATCAAGTCAGCGGGACACAGGACACAGAACCGTCCCCTGTCCTCCCCTGTCCTCGTGTATTTCTCCTCGGAACGAAACAGGAGGATAGCAAGGACAGGGTGCCGAACTTGTCTGTTCGGTGTCATCCTGAGCGAAGCAAATGATCTGCTATCGTGTTATGAGACGAGATCCCTCGCGCAAAGTCCTTCAGGATGACACAAAAACAGGATCGTCCGCCGTCCCCTGTCCTACTGCTTTATGCAGTCCTGCGCGATTTTCCGGGTCATTATTTTGCTTGATCGGAAATAGGGATGTCGCAGGCTAGCATAACTGTTGCAACAAAGAACCCGTTTTCATAGGTGAATTCTGTTTGCCCGTCGTAATGCTCGGCAATATGACGAATGCTTTTTATTCCGAATCCGTGGTACTTCTTGTCTTCTTTTGTGCTTCTCATCTCCGGATTTGCGGCAATGATATTCTTGTCTGCCCGGTTGGAAACACAGCAGAAAAAGTAGTTCATCCGCATAGACAAATTGACACGAATACAGGGATCTGCTGTCTGTCTGCTGGCCTCAATCGCGTTATTCAACAGGTTCACAAGCACACTGCACAAATGCTCTCCGCGGATTGGAATGGTTTCCGGCAAATGAGCTTCAACCTGAAAGGGAATATTTTCACGCTCGGCGATCTGCATCTTTGACCACAGGATCGCGTTCACAAGGGAGTTTCCGCAGTCGATTCCGCCTTCGAGTTTTTTCTGAACCTGTAACAGCCTTGAAAAATACGCATTTAAGTCATCATATTTTTCTTTTTTCAGCAGATGAAGCACATATATTTGCTGATTTTTCTCTTCGTGGCGAAGAAGACGGTAGTCCTGATAGAGTGACGACATCTCATTTGCGTACTGTTTCTGCAAGGCATACTGTTGAGAGAGCCATGCCTCCTCAACATCATTTTTTCGCAGACAGAGCATTTCGATTGCCACCGCAAAAAACAGCGTCAGTTCTGTGATGAAAAGCACATATAGGGTCGCGGTTACATAAGGGTATAGTTGTGCAGAGATAAAAAAGCGCCTCATCAAACGACCGATGATCAGAAAAAGCCAGTCGAAAATGGTACATAGCACGGCTTCCCCTGCCGTGATACTTTCGTTATGCTTTGCCAATTGCCATATTATGATTATGATGCCGACAAATACGGCACAGATCACCGAGCCGGATATGATCTGATCAACAGGCATAAAATCGGTTACGACCTGAAGGCTGCTTCGTACCGTGTAAATGATGTATGTTCCGAGAATCTGACAGAATTGCATCGAAACAAGGATATGGGAACCGTAGAATGTGCAAAGCCAGGCTTTCTTTTTTAAGGCGGTTTTCCAGAACAAAATCATAGTCAACGCATTCAGGATCAAATATCTGACAGTGAATGTCTGTGCTTGCATGTCATTTCCGCAAAAAACAGTCAAAGCATAGAAAAAACCGAATTGTATGCCTCCGGAGATCAGATACAACCACCATAACCGGAATGTGACCTTTACTGCGGGCAGGAACTCCCGGTAAAACAGTAAACTCATTGCAAGACACAGCAACATCGCCTCAAGCGTGTATTTTGATCCCATAAAAATATAGTTGAACATTCTGTGCTCTCCTCTTTATGAGCATTCGATTCGGTAAAACCGAAGAAATTCCCGTTTCACTTCCTGATATCTATGCCTGCTGATCGGAAGAACAGTTCCGTTTTCCAGATATACTCCGTCCTTTTTTATGGAAAAAACAGCACGGTAATTCACCAAAAAACTTTTGTGGATGCGCAAGAAACCATAGGAAGAAAGCTTCTGCTCTGCTTCCGAAATCGTGCTCCGAAATTGCGTTTTTCCGCTTTGTTGAACCACGGACAGCGTCATGTTCATTATTTCAATGTACAGAATTTTGGAAGCGGAAAAGCGATAGACCGTGCTTGCGTCTTCAAACACCACGGAGTCTTTTTCCAAATCGTTTATCCAGTCCCGGACAGCAATAACAGCATCGTTGATTTCGTTGTCAAATCTGTTTTTTCGGATAAACCGAAGCGGCATTACCTGCAAGGCACGAAAATCCATATCCTCTTTGTTGGACAAGAAAACGATCCCTACGCGATCTATCAGTTTGGAAAGTTTTTCTCCCAAAGAGATCCCGTCAAGTTCCGGCATATCAATATCCAAAAACACAGCGTCAAAATGACATCCTCCTTCGGCAAGAGAAAGGAGATGTTTGGGGTCGGAAAAAGCCGTGGTTGTTGCAATTATGTTTATCTCGGAAAATGCTTCGGTTATTTTTCGAGCGAGCAATTCTCCGATTCCTGCTTCGTCATCGCAGCACGCTATTCGTAAATTCATTTATCACACCTCGATCCGATTATACCATATTTGGGCTGTGCAGACAAGCCGCACAGCCCAAACGAATGATGGGGTGAAACAGCCGATGATGGATCGGTTATTTCGGATCAATGACCATTGTGTAGAATCTTCCGAGGATAACGGCGGCTTCCGCACGGGTCGAGAGCGCTTTGGGGGCAAGTCTCAAGATCCCGCCGTCATCGGCGCCTGCGACCAACCCTTCGGCGACAGCCCACTGCATTGCAGCAACAGCAAATTCCGCCACATCGGCATTATCTGCAAAGCGGGTCAGGTCTGTGGATTTTGCAGTGTCGTATCCCGAAATTTCGGCATAGCGTCTGAGCATCACCACAAGTTCCTGCCTTGTGATCGCACGGTTCGGAGAGAACATTCCGTTGCCTGTTCCGGAGGTGATCCCGAGATCTGCAGCCCAGATGACTGCATCTGTGAACCATGCTCCGTCGGGTACATCGGCAAATTCCGACTTTCCTGCTGTCTCCGGTTTTCCTGCGATGCTGTAAAGCACGGTGACGATCATTGCACGGCTGGTGCCGGTAAGCGGCTCAAAGGTCTTTTCGGATGTCCCGGAGAACAAGCCGCTTTGATAGGCTGCCGCTACCGGGTAGTAATACCAGTTTGCGGGTTTGACATCCTCAAACGGATTGTTTTCCCGAACGGCAATGCTTCCGTCCTCGTTTCTGCTGAACTGGGAAAGGAACTTCCACATATATTCGGTGGAACCGGGTGCCAGATTGTGAGAGATCTGTTCGGCGTCGACAAGTTTTGTGTACACGACTCCGTCTTTTTCATTGGCAATATAGTTTTCATTGAGTACTGCGCGCTCATACCCCATATCAATACTGCCGGTAAAGGTGAAATCATAGCCCCACAGTCCGCCGATCTCTTCATCGTAGGTGTAGGTAAAACCGTTGACTGCGCCGAGGGAATTGAAGACATTGACTGCATTTTCCGTATCACTCGGGAAAATGTGATAGAAGTCGTCTCGACCCATCAGCGAGTAGGTGGGAAGAACATATTCGGGCGTGAATATTCCTATCTTCGGGGTGACAAGTTCGTACAGACCGATACCGGCAACCAGATTGGAGTACTGTGCACCGAATCTGTAAGACAGCGATGCGCCCTTTGAGAAGCCGGTGCAGTATACTCTGCTGGGATCGACCGCATATTTGCTTTCGAGATCGGCAAGCAGGTCTGCCATTGCGTTCACATCGTTGGTGGTGTTATAAAGACCGTTGACCGAGACGACGATCAGACCGTTTTCTTTTGCCGTCTTGGGCCATGCGGTGTTCTGTGCGACGGCAGCAGGATGCATACCGCTGCCGTGCAGTACGAATACGAGCGGATATTTCTCCGTCTTGCTGTTGATGTCGACTTCTTCCGGCACATACAGATAGTACTCCAGACCGCCGATCTCTTCATACTTGGTTTCAAACACTTCGACAGTTTCCGAAATGCCCTCTTCTTCCCAGTAGTGATACGGTGTGAGATAAGTCACGCCTGCGTTGATATACATACGGTTGGTGTACTTCACATCTTCCCAGCCGGATGCAACAGCCTCTGCGGTGAACTCCCCGTCCGCATAGACATAGCCTGCACCAAATGCATCCGTGGATGCGCCCCATTCGGGCATAAAGTAGTTGGCACCTTCAACATCCAGATAGGTCTTTGCGAATTCCGCACCGGCACCTTCCGCAAAGATGTAGTGGCGGAAACGACCGGAGTAGAATTTTCCCGTGTCGCTGACACCTGCCGAATAATCGTTGCCGTAGTTGTAGTTGTCGGAGGCATTGCCTGCGATCGCCTGCAGCATAGGATAATCTGCAGCGGACCACCTTTCTCCGTCGGAGGGGCTGATAAACAGGACGGTGCAGCTTTCTTCGTCAGCAAGCGCACGGAAGCCCAGCGTATCGAGCGCGGAATTTGCCGTCTCTTCTGTGTAGGGAACATCACCGAGTACATATACAAGCGGTGTGTTGTTACCCTGGAAGTTGAAGTCTTCCGGTGTGTAGCGGTAGAATGTGTAGTCCGTTTCGCCGGAAGTGATCGTTTGAGGAACTGCTGCTGCGGAGTTCGCGGTGGTGATACTTCCGTCCTCATTTCTGCTGAACTGAGAGAGGAACCTCCACATATATTCGGTGGAACCGGGCACCAGATTGTGAGAGACCTGTTCGGCATCAACGAGTTTTGTATAAACGATGCCGTCCTCTTCGCTTCTGAGCGAGTTCTCGTTCAGAATCGCACGCTCACTGCCCATATCGATCGTTTCCGTGCTGTCGAAGTTCATGCCCCACAGTCCGCCGATCTCTTCATCGTAGGTGTAGGTAAAACCGTTGACTGCGCCGAGGGAATTGAAGACATTGACTGCATTTTCCGTATCACTCGGGAAAATGTGATAGAAGTCGTCTCGACCCATCAGCGAGTAGGTGGGAAGAACATATTCGGGCGTGAATATTCCTATCTTCGGGGTGACAAGTTCGTACAGACCGATACCGGCAACCAGATTGGAGTACTGTGCACCGAATCTGTAAGACAGCGATGCGCCCTTTGAGAAGCCGGTGCAGTATACTCTGCTGGGATCGACCGCATATTTGCTTTCGAGATCGGCAAGCAGGTCTGCCATTGCGTTCACATCGTTGGTGGTGTTATAAAGACCGTTGACCGAGACGACGATCAGACCGTTTTCTTTTGCCGTCTTGGGCCATGCGGTGTTCTGTGCGACGGCAGCAGGATGCATACCGCTGCCGTGCAGTACGAATACGAGCGGATATTTCTCCGTCTTGCTGTTGATGTCGACTTCTTCCGGCACATACAGATAGTACTCCAGACCGCCGATCTCTTCATACTTGGTTTCAAACACTTCGACAGTTTCCGAAATGCCCTCTTCTTCCCAGTAGTGATACGGTGTGAGATAAGTCACGCCTGCGTTGATATACATACGGTTGGTGTACTTCACATCTTCCCAGCCGGATGCAACAGCCTCTGCGGTGAACTCCCCGTCCGCATAGACATAGCCTGCACCAAATGCATCCGTGGATGCGCCCCATTCGGGCATAAAGTAGTTGGCACCTTCAACATCCAGATAGGTCTTTGCGAATTCCGCACCGGCACCTTCCGCAAAGATGTAGTGGCGGAAACGACCGGAGTAGAATTTTCCCGTGTCGCTGACACCTGCCGAATAATCGTTGCCGTAGTTGTAGTTGTCGGAGGCATTGCCTGCGATCGCCTGCAGCATAGGATAATCTGCAGCGGACCACCTTTCTCCGTCGGAGGGGCTGATAAACAGGACGGTGCAGCTTTCTTCGTCAGCAAGCGCACGGAAGCCCAGCGTATCGAGCGCGGAATTTGCCGTCTCTTCTGTGTAGGGAACATCACCGAGTACATATACAAGCGGTGTGTTGTTACCCTGGAAGTTGAAGTCTTCCGGTGTGTAGCGGTAGAATGTGTAGTCCGCTTCGCCGGAAGTGATCGTTTGAGGAACAACTTTTGCTTTATCCACTGCTGCAATGCTGATGCACGGAACAATGGACAAAACCATCACAAGGGAAAGAAATAGCGCGATGATCTTTTCTGACCGTTTCATAATCTTTTTCCTTTCATATTATTTTTTGTAAATATCAATTCGTTTTGATATCCGGTATCAATGTACACTACATTCGTTTTTGTTTCAATTCGTTTGATGTGAAAGAGCAATATATGTTGTGACTGGTCATATTACGAACAATGGCAGTAAGTGTGTCGCCGGAGGGATCTCCGCCGCCGTTGTCTTCGGATTGCTTGCCGCGCTGATCTTTCCTTCCCGAGACAAAGGATAAAACACGCGAAACGCGGCATACTATAAATACAAAACGGGCACAGAACGCTGTACCCGTCGGAACGAAACAGGAGGATAGTATAATGGAAAACAAGAACAATCAGCGCAACGATCAGAACAATCAGAATCAGCGCAACGATCAGAAGACCCAGAATCAGCGCAACAACCAGAACCGCCAGAACGACCGCTAACGGCATCCAATGATGTCGGTCAGCCTGTCAAAAGATTATTTGACAGGCTGACCGACTGTTTTTTGCATTTATTTTGTGACCTTTCGGATCAAAGACATCAAAACGGATGCGACTTCGGCTCTGGTTGCTTTGCCCTGCGGGTCAAGATAGGTCTTGCCGCCGTTCAGTTTGCCGGAGATACAGCCGGCGCCGACTGCCCATTTCAGTCCCGCTCTGGCATAGACGGAGGCTTTTTCCCAATCCGGGTAGCCCGCAAGTTCTGCCGATGCGGAGAAATCACAGTCTTTGTAAATGGCATAGCGGAAAAGGATCGCCGCGATCTGCTCTCTCGTCACGGCGCCGTTTGGCGTGAAGCAGCCGTTGCCCGTGCCGGAAACCAGTTGACAGTCGCTTGCCCAGCGCACGGCTTTTTCATACCAGCTTCCCTGCGGGACATCCGAATAGATACGCTCACTGCTGACGGACGGCTTTCCCTCCAGACTGTACAGCACCGTGACCAGCATAGCGCGGGACATCACGGTGTTCGGGGACAGGGTCGTGGCGGAGGTGCCGGAAAGCAGTCCGCGCTCAATGCAGAAATCCAGTCCCGCGTGCGCCCAGCCGGACGGCATATCCGTAAAGCCGTGTCCCGGGCAGGATGCGCCGCCGATGCAGGTGCCGGTCGCGGGAAGCCGCTCCGTCCTCTGCGCCTGACAGCGGGTGCAGGTATAGATCTTTTCACCTTCCATATCCGCAGTTGCCGCCTGACGGACCGTGCCGCCGTCCCAGTTGTGACCGAGGGCGTTCTGCCCGTGCTCCAGCCATGTGGAGCGGCACACCGTACAGGTGCGGAGCGCAAAGCCGGAGGAAATGCAGGTCGCCGGTGTCGGCGTATCGACTGTGCGGTGCCCCGCCGCAGGGACGGTGTTTTCGCGGTAGGAGTCTCCGCACGCACAGGTGAAAAGGTCATAGCCTTCTGCGGTGCAGGTCGGCATCACGGTCGTTTTTTGATAGGTGTGGCAGTGGGTGCCGCCCGGGATCCTCTGCAGTTCCGTATATCCGCAGACCGCACACTGACGGAGCCGTGCGCCGTCTCCCATCTCGGTGGCGGGGGTGTATTCCTGCCAGTCACCGAAACTGTGCTGTGCGGGAAGTTCGGCGGCATAGATCACGGTGCTGCAAACCGCACAACTCTGATGCTCCCAGCCGGGAACCGTGCAGGTCGGCGTCTGATCCTTCACTGTGCTGCCCGGTGTGTGTCCTGTGGCGGGAAGTGCCTGCGTTTCCAGAATTTCATCACAGAGCTGACAGCGGATGACGCGCTGTCCCTCTGCCGTGCAGGTCGGGGCAAGGGTCTGTTCCGGCGCGCCTGCCTGATGCGTCAGCGCGGGAACTGTCTCGGTCTGTGTCAGACCGCAGACCGCACAGACGCGGCTGCGCAGTCCGGACTTGCCGCAGACTGCCGCCTGAAGCGTCTGCCACGCACCGTAACTGTGACCGTTCGGAAGTGCGGTGTCCTCCTGCTCCTTTCTGCCGCATTTTTCGCAGAAATAGGAGGTATGACCGCCGGAGGTGCAGGTCGCCTGCGCTTCGCCGGAGGTACGCCAGAGATGGGTACAGCCGAAACTCGTGACCGGGAGGGTCGTTTCGACCGGCTCCCAGACCGCGACCAGTGCATAGGTTGCCCCCGGAGGTGCGCTGGAAAGGAATTTGCTGTCTACCTTCTGAAACTGTCCCGGCTGATACAGTGCCTTGACATAGCCCTGCTTCTCGATCCAGCCCGGTGTACACCAGCCGATGTTGGCAATATACCATGTGTCATCGTCGAGGCGGTGCAGATTCCAGCCTGCAAAGGCATAGCCCGTGCGGGCATAGGGATTTTCCGGGAAGGTGAAACTGCCGTTTTCCGCCAGTTCCATCCTTTGGATCGCATTTCCCTGTCCGCCGTTGCCGTCACTGGTGAGGAACACCGGCGGTACGCTTTCCCAATGAAGTTTGTTCACGATGTATGTATAGGTGCTGATACGCCGCTGGATATAGTTCTGGACGGAATTGTAGGAGCACATCAGCAGGGCGGCATGGAACTGGTAAAGATAAGAAAACGAGCCGGTTCCGGCGGTCTCCTTTGCATAGCGGAGCATCAGTTCCGCACCGCCGCCGCCGTACTGGTTTTCGATATCCATAAAGTAAAACTGCATCGCGGGGGTGACCATCCCCATCCGTTTTGCGTGGGCAAGATAGCCGCGCAGATCGCTCCGTGCCTGTGCGACCTGGACTCGGATGCTCTCATCCGTTGCAAGGAGCACTTCCAGTGCGGCTTGTTCCTCGGGGGTGACGGTGCGGGATTCCCAACTTTTTGCCGTGAGGATCTCGTTGTAAAGTGCTTCCCCGAGGATCTCCAGCGCATCGTCCGGGATCAGCGCGATGATCTGCTTGAGAATGTTCAGTGCGCGGGTGGCGTGCCACTGGATCATCCCGATGCTGACGGCACCGTTGTCATCCGGATTGACGGAATCACAGTTGCCCTCCTTGATGTTGAGATATTCCATTACCGCCGTGATGATCTCATCGTCCGTCTTGCTGACGGAGGTCACTGCAGAAGCACGCTGCCGCAGTGAACCGAGCATCGGGAGCAGTATTGCCAATGCAAGAAATATGGAGACAAGACGCCGCTTCATTTTTCTCCCTCCGTTCTATACCGCCGGCGAATCCGCCGGACTGTGTCAAATGCCGATTTTCTTCATTATACACAAACGATCGCCTTTTTTCAATCATTTTTGCCGTTGGTCTGAAATTGTCAGTGTGGTTTTGATGCTCTTGCAGGTGCCAAAATCCGCAAATGCGGTGTGTTGCAATTTTCTGAATTTTGTGGTAAATTGCATAGCAGAGTTCGGAAAGCCGAACATTATACGCTCAGGAGGACGCTTATGAATTTTATTTTTCTCGGGGACTCTATCACGGATGCGGGCAGAAATACCGGCAGCGGCTGTCCCGAAGCCATCGGTCAGGGCTATGTGATGCTCCTTGCCGCAAAGCTCGGCGAGGCTTTTCCGATGCGTGACCGCTTTGTCAATGTCGGTGTCAGCGGTGAACGCATCGTGGACACCTATGCCCAGATCAAATGCCGCTGCTGGAGCAATCAGCCGGACGCGGTCAGCGTCTATCTCGGCATCAACGATGTCCTGCACGACTATCTGCACGGCAACGGTGTGGAAGCCAAACGCTTTTACAATGTCTACCGGATGCTCCTGTCCGATACACGCGAGCGGTTCCCGGATGTGAAATTTATTCTGCTGGCACCCTTTCTCCTGCCGGGACCTTTTATGGACGGCAGTACGGAGGAAAAACTTGCGGATGTCCGGAAAACCGTGGATGCCATCGATCGGCTGGGTGCGGAATTTTCCTGCCCCGTCCTGCATCTGCAGGAGGTTTTTGATGCCGCCTGTAAGCGTGCGGAGTCCTGCTTCTGGTCTGCCGACGGCATTCATCCGACGCCTGCCGGTCATCAGCTGATCGCGGATGCCTGGCTGAATACCTTTGATTCATTTTACGGCTCTTTGAAGGTTTAGAACGGCAAAACACCGTCCATACTGTAAGTATCTTACATAGGGACGGTGTTTTTCTATGAAAACAGCAGGAAGATGGATCTGTATGCTTCTCGTGCTTTTTGCGGTCTGTGGCGCGGCGGTCGGTTTGCTCACTGCCCGACAGCAGGAACGGCTTGCATCAAAGACCGTGCGGCTCCATGTGCGGGCAAACTCAGACAGTGCGGAGGATCAGTCGGTCAAACTGACCGTTCGGGATGCCGTGCTTTGCACCGTACAGGAACTCACCGGAGACTGCCGGACAGCGGATGAGGCGATCTGCGCACTCTCGGAGGGGCTGCCGGTGCTTGCCGAAGCCGCCGCCGATACGCTCCGCAGTCTCGGGTGCAGGGATGCTGTCACGGTCCGTCTGTGCGAGGAAAACTTCCCCACACGCTTATATGACACTTTCCGGCTTCCCGCCGGAAGATATCCCGCTCTGCGTGTGGACATCGGGCAGGCAGAGGGACACAACTGGTGGTGCGTCATCTTTCCGACGCTCTGCGCCGGCGCAACGACCGAAGGGATGGAGCAGATCGCGGCGGCGGCAGGGTTTTCCGACGGAGAACTGTCCATGATGACGGAAAATACGCCGCAGGTGGAGGTCAAATTCCGTGTGCTGGAATGGCTCGGTGCGCTCTGCGAACTGTTTTCCTGAGGAACCTCTATTATTTCTTTTTCCGTTTTTTCTTTTTTCCGGCAGTCAAACGGTCGATGCTGACCAGCAGATAGCCCATCGCAAGCGCAAAGAGGTTGAGCAAAAGGACGGTCATAAGTGTCTTTTTCAGCCCGAAAAGATCATAATTCAAAAAGGCGTACTGCCAACTTCCGGAAAAGAGACCGGCGCGGAGGGCCAGAGCGGTGAAATATAGGTCGGGCAGGATCAGCCAGAGCAGCGGAGAGCACCACTGAAATCTGTCTTTTTCACCAAACAGCAGCCAGTCCAACAATACCGCCACCGGAAGAACTCCGTGCAGCAGCACATAGGAAAACTCCGTGCAGCGCAGTCCGGACAGGGATGCCGCATCCAGACTCACGGACACGAACAGCACGATCAACAGCGCACCGCGCAGACGCGGCAGGAATTCCCGATTGGAAAACAGTCCGTACAGGAAGGCAAGCAGATAAAAAACAGCGCAAAGGCTTCCGGAAAAAACAGCAAGATCCCAAAGTGCGGAAACATCCGGACGGTGAGCGAACACACCGCAGGAGGAAAGCACCCCTGCGGCGGCAGTCAGGAAAACTGCCAGTTTATAAAGGACCGAAGCAAGTTGTGAGCGGATTTTCACCGATATACCTCCTTTGTTTGCAGACTGCCGCAGATCGCGGGCTTACACAGCAGTGATGCCAGTTCCCGTGCCGGCTCCCGCGACTCCGGCAGATCGCACTGGTTTACATAATATATTTCTGCAAGGTCTTCGTAATTGAGTAGCCACGCGACAAAGACAGGGGTCGCCCGTTCTGCCGGGGTCGCACCGACGGCACTGCAGAAGAGTTCCGGACGGTGGACGGCTTCACGGATGGGCTTGTTCAGTCCGGCGGCACCGACCACGCAGACGGTGCGCCTGGTGTTGGCGGGGATGACCGGTTCTCCCGCTCTGTGCGCCTTCAAAGGGAGCATTCTGGAGCCGTCCGCTTCGACAAGGACATAGTCTGCCAACTGCTCCAGTTCCTCAAAGGGAACATCGCAGGCAGTGAATTTCCCCTCATCGGTCAAAGTGCCGATGCAGAGAACGGGAAACTTCGGTGTGTCATCCTGAGTGTCAGCGAAGGATCTGCTGCCGTTCATCGGGACCGGATCCTTCACTTCGTTCAGGATGACACGGTTCGCGGGGGCAGATCCTTCGTCACTGCGCTTTTCGGGATGACACATAATTTTTTCTGCAAAAAAGGCGGAAATATCCTCAGCAGTCGGGGAATACAGGCAGGGATAGACCTCGCTCGGGCGGATGTGCGTGGAGGTCGTGAGGATCACAGATCCCTGCTGTGACAGTTCTGCGGCCAGTTTGTGCAGCAAGGTCGTTTTTCCGCCGCTGCCGATGATCGCTGTCACACCTTTTTCGATTTTCAATTCGTTTGCAAGATACATAGCAGAAGTCCTTTCCTGTCTGAAGTAAAAGCAAAAAGGATCGCCGGATGGACAAGGCGTTGATCCGGGCTTTTGTTTTTCGGAACGGAGTTTTTCCTTCAGGCGGCACGAAGGTCGCTCCTACGGCGAAATACGAAGGTGCGGTACGATTTCTGTGTCATCCTGAGGAGCGGAGCGACGAAGGATCTGCTTGCAAAAATCGGGAGTAGATCCTTCGCTTCGCTCAGGATGACACGTAGGACAGGGGACGGTTCTGCGTCCTGTGTCCCGCTGACTTGATTTTCAGCAATTCTCTCAGTTTCAACCGCAGGACACAGAACCGTCCCCTGTCCGCATGAGTTTGCCGGTGATCTCATAAGCGGAAATGTATTCTTTGATATAGGCAAGCACCTGATCGCGTGCCTCGGCAAAGCCCTGATGGTCACCGTATTTTCCGACCTTGAAGTTGCTTGACCACTCGGAAGCATAGTTGTGACCGCGCACGGCAACGGCAAGCAGGGTGAAATCGTCGATGGGCTTGGATGCCATATTGACGCCGATGGAGTCACGGGTGGAGCCGCCGGTGATAAAGGCGTTTGCGTCAATGCAGACAAAGCCGCATTTTTGCATCAGGTCGATAAAATTCTTGTTGGACTGTGACCAGTCAACTTCCACACTTGCATCTGCGGAACAGGCAAGATCCATCGTCATCTTGGCAAGCGCATGGTCGTATTCGTAGCCGGAGTGACGGAAATAACTGTCGGAATAACAGAAGGAGCGACTGGGGTCGGCATTGCCCGAAAATTCGAGAGATGCACCGTATTTGTATTCACCGGTAATGGTGTCGTCATCCTCTGCAAAGGCAAAGCCTGCCATACCGAACAGCAGCGCAAAGCAGAGCAGAACCGAGATCAGTTTTTTCATCGGGATCCTCCATTGTTGATAAGGTTGACATAAATATAAATCATAGGCAGAAAAATAGCAAGCCTTTTTTACAAAATATTACAAAAAAACAACAATACAACGATATTGTCCTGCTTACGGGGGTGCAGTAGCCTCCGACCTCAGGATAACATAATACGCGGTGCATATCTGTGCGCAGCAACCTCATATGGGCAGAATTTCATTGTGGCAGAAAACGAAGTTTTCCTGTTTTTGCATAGAGAGCCACGAAAAAATGTTCAAAAGAACTACGAAACACCGATAAGAACACAAAATAATAGGGATCTCTTATGAAATCGGCAGGAAGTGGCAGCGAGAAATTGTGTCCCTGAAGGAAGTTCGAGAAAAACTCATTACCCGCATTTTGCCGTACAGAGCAATATCTTCCTTGCGTTCCTTGAATGTATCAACCGCATTTTATATTGAATCTTTGTGCAAAAACAGGCTGCCGGGCGGCAGCCTGTTTTTGGTGCTTTGATGACCCACGGCGGGTCATTTTCAGCGGTGATACTATCGGTTTTCCGATCTGCGGATCAGAACACGCCCTGCTCCATCATCGCGGTTGCGACCTTCTTGAAGCCTGCGATATTCGCACCGGCAACAAGGTCATAGCCGAGACCGTATTCCTCTGCCGCTTCGGCGGAGGCGCGGTGGATGTTCTCCATCATACGGTGCAGCTGTTCGTCCACTTCCTCTGCGCTCCAGACCAGACGCTCGGAGTTCTGCGCCATTTCCAGTGCGGACACGCCGACACCGCCGGCATTGACTGCCTTAGAGGGAGCGACGATCATATGCTTCTGGCTCCGCAGGAAGTTCAGCGCATCGTTGGTGGTGGGCATATTGGCGACCTCGATGTAATACTTGACACCGGAGGCGGCGATCTTCTCTGCGGATTCCATCGTGACATCGTTCTGCGTGGCGGCGGGCATATAGATGTCCACATCCTTGACGCCCCAGCACTTTTCACCGGGGACGAATTCCACACCGTACTTGTCTGCATAGGGCTTGCAGTGTTTCGGATCCTCTGCGCGCATCTGGAGGATGAAGTCCAGTTTTTCGCCGGTCACGCCGTCGGGATCGTGGATATAGCCATCGGGACCTGCGAAGTAGGTGACCTTGGCACCGAGCATTTCCGCCTTCTTCATGATGCCCCAGCCGACATTGCCGTAGCCGGAGATCGCAAGACGCTTGCCCTCGATGG
>R25__coassemble_838_pt1 | contig 16956 bp, 16 predicted proteins | sample R25__metabat2_low_PE_026 | metagenome-assembled genome bin R25
CACCTGCATCCGACATTTAGGCGGAAAAAACTCTCCCTACTCCATGGGCACGACCTATGACGGAGAAGTTCCGCCCGAAAATGAGCAGACGGCGGAACGCACCTTGGGGGTGTGGAACAAAAAGCGTATCGGCGTTGCGGTGGCAGACTCCATCTACGGCGAGTTTGTCCGCAAGGATACGCCGCTGCTTGCGCCGCGGGATAACGGTCATTGGGACTGCACCGTGACGACCAATCCTGCCGTTGCGATCCTGCCTTCGGGCAAGACCTATCTGATCTACAAATCCCGCAAAGGTGCGGGCGCACCCCTGCGGCTCGGTGTTGCTGTTTCCGACAAGCCGGACGGCGTGTTTTCCCGTCTGTCTGATGAGCCGGTTTTGACCTTTGATGACCCTGATCTTCATGTAGAAGACCCGTATTTGTGGTACGATGCCGCACGGCAGGTTTTTTGCGTGCTTGCCAAGGATGACAGCAAAAACGGGAATTTCGGCATCACAGGGCAGTGGGGCAGCGGCTTTTATGCCGAGAGCCGGGACTGCATCCGCTTTGAGATCCCGTCGAATGTTCCGGTGTATTCCCGCGATGTCGTGTGGAAGGACGGCAGAAAAACACAGCAGGGGAATATGGAACGCCCGTGGGTCTTGTTTGATGAAAACGGGAAACCGACCCATCTGTTCTGTGCATCAGGCGCAGGCAGAAACCCCTATAGTTTTGAGGGAAGGACTTTTGTCACTGTGCAGGAGTTGACCCCTCTTCCGACACCGTCCTGAGGAAATCTGTCTCCCTGTGTCATCCTGAGTGCTCCCATTTTCGCGTCATCCTGAGTGCTCCCATTTTCGCGTCATCCTGAGTGCTCCCATTTTCGTGTCATCCTGAGGGAATGAAATGACCGAAGGATCTACTCCCGTAATATCGAAACAAGATCCTTCGCTATGCTCAGGATGACACATTTCGGAAAGGCTCCCTTGCTAAAGGGAACTGTCAGCCGGAGGCTGACTGAGGGATCACACGCCTCCGACGACCTGCGCACCGCCATCCCACGGCAAAAGCCTTATTCTCTTTCCTGCAAAAATAATTATGTGTGGTGATAGAAAATGGAAAAATATCTTGCGATCGACATCGGCGCATCCTCCGGGCGGCATATTGTCGGCTGGATGGAGAACGGACAACTCGTCTGTGATGAGGTCTTCCGCTTCCCGAACGGTGTCAAAGAGGAAAACGGTCACCTTACATGGGACATCGATGCCCTCTTTGCCAATGTGAAACAGGGCATTGCGGCGGCTTTTTCAAAATATAAGATCATCCGTTCACTCTCCGTGGACACCTGGGGTGTGGACTATGTCCTGATGAACGGCAACCGGGAGATCCGACCCTGCTATGCCTATCGCGACCACCGCACGGAGCCGCTGATCGACAGCGTTCACGCAAAGGTACCGTTTGTGGAACTGTACCGTCTGACCGGCTGTCAGTTCCAGACCTTTACGACGGTCTATCAACTTTACTGTGACCTGCATTCCGGCAGACTCAATCAGGCAACGGATTTTCTGATGCTGCCGGAATACCTGATGTACAGGCTCACGGGCATCAAGAAAAAAGAATTTACCCACGGCACGACGACCGGACTGATCAATGCGGTCAGCGGAGAATTCGATCAGAGCATCATTTCCAGACTGCGCCTGCCGCAGCGGCTGTTCCCGCTTTTGTCACAGCCGGGCAGTCTTGTGGGAGATCTTCTGCCGGAGATCGCCGCAGAGGTCGGCGGTTCGTGCAAGGTACGGTTCTGTGCCACGCACGACACTGCGTCTGCCGTGGAGGGCATTCCGATGGAGGAAAATGCCCCCTATATATCCTCCGGCACATGGAGTCTGCTCGGCGTCAAGACACCGAAGCCCCTGACGGACGAGCGCAGTGAGGCGGCAAATTATTCCAACGAAGGTGGCGTGGGTTATAACCGCTATCAGAAAAACATTATGGGGATGTGGCTTGCCAACCGTCTGCGGGCGGAACTTTGCCCCGAACTGCCGTTCCCCGAGATCACAGAGCAGGCATCCAAAAGCGAATATGACGAGATCGTCGATGCCAATGCACAGATCTTTTTTTCGCCGGACAGTATGAAAGCGACATTTGACAGTGTCCTTACCAAGCGTCCGCAGGCACCGGCAGACTATTTCCGCTGTGCGTACCGTTCGCTGGCAATGAGTTATAAGATCGCGCTGGACGAGTTGGAGCGCAACACCGGCAAGAGGTATGACAAACTCTATATCGTCGGCGGCGGTGCCAAAAACATCTTCCTGAACGAACTGACGGAAAAATTCACCGGAAAAAAAGTGATCGCCCTGCCCATCGAGGCAACCGCGATCGGCAATCTTCTGGTACAGATCCGCAATGACCGGGGAAATGCGTTATGAAAAAACTGCATCTGATCTGCAATTCGCATATCGACCCGGTCTGGATGTGGGACTGGGAGGAGGGGCTCGGCGAGGCAGTGTCGACCTTCTGGCAGGCAGAGCAGTTCTGCCGCGAATTTGACTATATCTTCAACCATAACGAAGCGATCCTGTACGAATTTGTCGAGGAAAAGGATCCCCAACTCTTTGCGGACATCCGTGCACAGGTCAGGGCAGGGAAGTGGCATATTATGGGCGGTTGGTATTTGCAGCCGGACTGCAATCTTCCTTCCGGCGAAGCCTTTGTGCGCCAGATCGCGCTCGGAAGAAAATATTTTCAGGAAAAATTCGGTGCCCGCCCGACAACTGCCATCAATTTTGACAGTTTCGGACATTCCGTCGGACTGGTGCAGATCCTCAAAAAATGCGGCTTTGACTCCTACCTTTTCTGCCGACCGATGCCGGAGATGCTGACGCTTCCGGCAAGGGAATTCCTGTGGGTCGGCAAGGACGGGAGCACGGTCAAGGCGACCCGTGCCGAGGACGAATCCATCTATTGCAGCGGCTTCGGCACAGCCCTCGGGGATGTAAAGCGCAAAGCCTCTGTCTATGATACCGAAGAGGTCGGCGTTGCGCTCTGGGGGGTCGGCAATCACGGCGGACTTCCGTCGCGCAGGGATTTACAGGACATTGCCGAATATATCACGACAGCCGACACGGAGGTCGTTCACAGCACACCCGAGCAATTTTTTGCGGAGATCGAACCGACAACTGTCTTTGACCGTTCCCTGCAGCCTTGTCTGATCGGTGCTTATACCTCCATACAGCGCATCAAGCAGAAGCATATTGAACTGGAAAATGCCCTGTTTACGACCGAAAAACTCTGTTCGGTCGCCGCACTGAACGGTCTTTATCAAAAAAACTACACCGCCTTTGAAACCGCTGAAAAGCGGCTTGCGGCGATCGAATTTCACGATGTATATTCCGGCACCTGCACACAGGAGGGTGAAAAGAGTTGCCTGCGTCTTGCCGACAGCGCTTTGACACTTCTGCGGGACGAATTTGACCGCGCCTTCTTTGCTCTCTGCGGTCAGTACGAAAAGGCAGAGCCGGACAGTTTCCCGATCTTCATTTTCAACCCGCAGCCCTATGAAAGGGACGCCGTCTGCGAGACGGAATTTTTAATGCCGAAGGCACTGGTTTCCGATACTGAGCAGTACACCGTTTCTGCATATCAGGACAGGAAGCCGATCCCGACACAGTGCATCAAGGAACTTTCCAACATCAACTATGACCGCCGCAAGCGCATCGCTTACCGCTGCCGCCTGAAGCCGCTTGGCATCACGCAGATCATTTTCCGCGTGAAGGTCACACCGAAGGACAGCGCACCGCAGACGGAGCAGAACGAGATCGTCTTTTCGGACAGCCTCAAGACCGTCCGCATTTCGCGCAGGACGGGGCTGATGGAGAGTTATTCCGTCTGCGGCAGGGAACTTTTGCGGGGCGGGGCATTCTTGCCCGTGATGTATGATGACAACGCTGACCCCTGGGGCTGGTATATGGATAAACTCGGCAAAGATCCTGTGCCGTTTGTCCTTTCCGACGGCAAAAAAGGTCCCTTTGCGGGGCTTCCCAATGTCGCTGTGACCGAGCGCGGCGCGGTTCTGACCGAGGTCGAGAGTTTCTTTGAGCAGGGCAGTGACTTTGTCCGTGTCTGCTATAAACTCTACCGCGATCTCCCATATACCAATGTCACCCTGGATATTTATCACAACGAACAGCAAAAGGTGGTAAAGGTGCAGATCCCGATGGTACCGGACGGAGAATTTTTCGGTCAGATCCCCTTTGCCTCCGACACCTTTCCAAAGGACGGAACAGAGCAGTGCGCCCATCGCTTTGCCGGCATTCGGGACGGCGAAAAGGCGCTGGTGCTTTACAACAACTGCACCTACGGCTTCTCCGCCGAAGACGGTACGGTCAGTGCAACGCTCCTGCGCGGCGCAGCCTACTGTGCCCACCCGATCGACGAACGGCCGCTGATCGAGAGAAACCGCTTTATCCCTTACATCGAGCAGGGACGGCACACTTTTTCCTTCCGCCTGTCCTATGACGACACGGCACAACTGGAAAACTGTGCGCAGGCATTTGTGAACCCGCCCTACAGTCTGTGCTTCTTCCCGCACGGAAATGGGGAAACGGCGAAAAAAACATTGCAGATCGACGACCCCGCTATTTCTCTTGCCGCATTTTATCAGGCGGAGGAGGGCTATGTTCTCCGTCTGCTGAACAACAATGAAACGCCGACCGAAACGAAACTGACGCTCTGCGGCGAAACGGCAGAACTGCGCTTCGGCGTTTACGAGGCAAAAACCGTCCTGTTTGACGGCGAACGCTTCACGGAAAAAGAACTCTGGGTTTAGGTATAACAGAATGAGTGAACTGTACTGTCCCGAAAACGAATCATATCTGAAAGCAATCGTTTCGCGATTTGCCTTTCCGTCACCTCCGGTCGCGGTCGTGCGCTATGGCTGCGGACACATCAACGATACCTATTGTGTATTATGTCAACCAAAAGAGGGAGACTGCATCCGCTTTATCCTGCAAGGTCTGTCTCAAACGGCATTTCCGCGGCAGGATGAGGTGATGGAGAATTTTATGCGGGTGACGGACTTCCTGCGCGAAAAGATCACCGCACAGGGCGGGGATCCTTCCCGCGAAACACTGTCCCTTATCCCGACGCTTGACGGCAGGCGGTATCATACCGATGCAAACGGCAGAGTATGGCGGCTGATGCCCTTTATTGAAGGAACGGACTGCTTTCAAAGTGCCGCAGAGGAACGCTTTGCCGCCTCGGGCTATGCCTTTGGCAGGTTCCAGTATCTGCTCCGGGACTTTCCGGCAGAAACACTGCACGAGCCGATCGCGCACTTTCACGATACGGAGGACCGTTTTGCCAAACTCCTTGCCGCCGTCACGGAGGACAGAGCGGGCAGAGCGGCACAGGTGCAGGCAGAGATCGACTTTGCTCTGGCAAGAAAAGAAGATTGTTCCGTTGCTCTGCGGGCGCAAAGAGAGGGCATACTGCCCCTGCGCGTCACACACAACGACACCAAACTCAACAATGTCCTTATGGACCGAGCCACGGGAAAAGGGCTCTGCGTCATTGATCTGGACACCGTGATGCCGGGGCTTGCCGTCAACGATTTCGGCGATTCGATCCGCTTCGGTGCCAATCATTCCGCCGAGGACGAAAAGGATCTGTCCAAGGTCAGTTTTGACATTGGTCTGTATGAAGCATACGCGAAGAACTTCCTTGAAGGAACAAAAGGCGGTCTGACGCAGGCAGAGCGGGACTATCTGCCGTGGGGCGCAAGACTGATGACCTTCGAGTGCGGCATCCGCTTTTTGACGGATTATCTGGACGGCGATGTCTATTTTCACACGCAGTACCCCGAGCAGAATCTGGATCGCTGCCGGACACAGTTCAAACTGGTGCAGGATATGGAAAAACAGTTTGACAAAATGCGGAGGATCATTCATAATATCCAAAGCGAACAAGCATAGGAGGACATACAATGAAGCGTTCGGAAATCAACAAAGCACTGAAGGAACTGGAAGCGATGTGCAGACAGGAACATTGCTATCTGCCGCCGTTCTGCCATTTTACGCCGGAGCAGTGGAAGTCTGCCGGGCACGAGTATGACGAGGTGCGCGACTGTATGCTCGGCTGGGACATTACAGACTACGGTCTGGGTGACTTTGACAAGGTCGGCTTTTCTCTTATCACCATCCGCAACGGCAACCGCAAGATGGCGGACAAATATCCCAAGGTCTATGCCGAAAAACTTCTTTTCCTCAAGGAAGGACAGTATGCACCCAACCATTTTCACTGGTACAAGACCGAGGACATCATCAACCGCGGCGGCGGTAATGTGCTCATTCGGGTCTACAATTCTCTTCCGAATGAAGAGATCGACAAAGAGTCGGAGGTCACCGTCCACACTGACGGAAGAACCTATACCGTTCCCGCAGGTACGCAGATCCGGCTGACTCCGGGTGAGAGCATCCACATCCAGCAGTATCTTTACCACGATTTTGAAGTTGAGCCGGGAACGGGCGATGTTCTGCTCGGCGAGGTCAGCCAGTGCAACGATGACAACACCGATAACCGTTTCAACCCGCCGGTCGGCAGATTCCCGAAGATCGAAGAGGACGAGCCGCCCTACCGCCTTCTGTGCAATGAATATCCCGTATCGGAATAAAGGAGAGTATTATGCTTGATGTTGTAGCACTGGGTGAACTGCTCATTGACTTCACCTGCACCGCTATGGATGCGGACGGCTATCCCACGATGGCGGCACATCCCGGCGGAGCACCGGCAAATTTCCTTGCCGCACTGACGGCATACGGTGCCGGAACTGCCCTTTTGGGCAAGGTCGGTACAGATACCTTCGGCAGGCTTCTGACCGGGACGCTGCAAAAAGCGGGGATTGACACAAGCGGTCTGCTTGCAGATGAAAAAGTATTTACGACGCTCGCTTTTGTCACGCTGGACGAAACAGGCAACCGCGAGTTTGCTTTCGCCAGAAAGCCCGGTGCGGACACCTGCTTGACGGAAAACGAGATCGACTATTCTCTCATTGACAGGGCAAGGGTGTTTCATTTCGGAACGCTCTCACTGACAGGAGAGCCTGCAAGAACAGCAACGCAGAAGGCGATCGAATATGCCAAACGGCAGGGCAAACTTATTTCCTGCGACCCCAATCTGCGTCTGCCGCTGTGGAGCAGTGAGGAGGCGGCAAAGGAGCAGATTTTGTGGGCACTTTCGCAGGCGGACATCGTCAAGATCAGCGACAACGAGGTAGACTTTCTTTTCGGCTGTTCTGTGGAAGAGGGTGCGGAAAGGATCCTGCGCGAGTATGGCGCGAGACTGGTCTTTGTCACCTGCGGCGCAGACGGCTGTTATTTCAAAAATGACCTTGCCTGCGGCTTTGTGCCTGCACCGAAAGGCATCCGGGCCAAGGATACCACCGGTGCCGGCGATATTTTCGGCGGCAGTGCGATGGCGATGCTGCTCAGATCCGGGAAAAAGCCCGGGGAAATGAATGAGCAGGAACTGCGTGAGATCGTGTCCTTCGCCTGTACGGCGGCGAGCCTTTCCACCGAGCAAAGCGGCGGCATCAGTTCCGTACCCGCTTATGAAGAAGTGCTCCGCAGGATGTGAAGTCAAACACAGTGGGAACCCGATACAAAAACCGCGTCTCTGTTTTTTCAGAGACGCGGTTTTTGTAAGCACCAAATCTGACGCAAAAGACTCCACCGCAGGGCGGGAGAGCCGGCACGCCGAAGGCGTGACTGAGGGGGTGGGAAGCCCCTTTGATAATTCGGAGTTCAGAATGATAGAATGAAGCGCAGAAATTCGGGTCTGCTTACCATTGTGGTGTCATCCTGAGCGTAAGCGAAGGATCTGCTTCCGAGCATAGTGTCATCCTGAGCGTAAGCGAAGGATCTGCTTCCGATGATTGCAAGCAGATCCTTCGTCGCGTTGCTCCTCAGAATGACACAGGAAAGTTGCTCCTCAGGATGACACAGCATCCAGCCTGCGGTTGCGGTAGTACAGGCAAAGGTCGGTCACGACCATCAGGAGGTTCAGAACATAGAAAAACAGCACATACCATTTCTGACCGAACTGCGACATATAAGCGGTATTGGTGAGTTTTGCCGCAATGCCCGCAAGATAGCCGATGATGATGAGGTATAAAAAGGTGGGACTTTTCCCCCTTGCCGTCCGGGAACGGAAGGACTTTGCCACATTGAACGGCCAAGATGCGCCGAAGCACAGGATCATAATGATTTCAAGAATTTCCGGCATCTCTTATCCCTCCGTAAGTTGACGGACACATCGCCGGACAATGGCGATCTCCTCCTCGGAAATCGGCTCGTCAAAATCACGGAATGTGTTGTCTGCCACAGAGTTTCCCGTCAAAATGGCGTACCACAAAAGCCCGAGCGCGTATCGTCCCAGTCCGAAGGAAGCGTGGAAGGTGTCGCGGTGGACCTTTTCGATCCCGTTTTTCAGCAAAAGGTCAAACAGTTCTCCCGACGGCACCAGTGCATCGGCACAGACCGTCTGCTTTGCACGGGCATAAGCATCCCGGACATCCCGGAGCATTTCCTCGTGCCGCCGGTAGCCCAACTCCTGTGTCAGCCGCGCACTGCCGTCCTCATACGCCCAGGTCTGGTGCAGAAACAGGCGTGCGGACGGACAGCATTTCCTGACAAAGGAGGCAAGCGCGGAAAGATAAGGTTCAAAGGTGTCGAAGCGCACGGCGTCCTGACTGACCTGCTGCAAGGATACGACATCCCACGCCCGAAAGCGCAGCATTTCCTCCAAGCCGACAAAAAAATCCGTATTCTGCCCGTTGACCTGAAGTTCATACGCCGTATCTCCGCTTTGCATATTGCGGTAGTGCAAAGAAAGCGGACAGCCGCCAATATAAAGATTGCAGGTGTTCAGTTCCGCACCGCCGCATTTTGCGATCCTGTGCAGATACCGGGACGCATCCTCGGAAAAACTGTTGCCGATCATCAGTACATTCATATTCTCATCTCCGTTTTTGTATTTTTTTCATTATAGCACCCGCAGTGCGATCTGTCTATTCCCGCAGAAAGAAACTGGTACCGTGGTTCCGTTTCCTGTTTACAAAGCCGCCGGATTATGCTAAACTGTAGAAAAGAAACAGAAAAAAGGTGGAGCCATGGATACTTCGATCTACAAAACGATCACGACCTATCTGATGGAACTGATCAGCCGGAATGTCCACATCCCGAACTATAAACTTCCAAGTGAACGGATGCTCGCGGCAAACTTTGAGGTCAGCCGCAAGCCCGTCCGCCACGCCTATGACGATCTGATCGCCGGCGGTTATGTCACCAGACTCCACGGGAGCGGCTACTACATCAACAGCAATATCCGACCGGAGCAGCTGCAACTGAATTTTCGGAAGAGGATCAAAATATCCTTTATCATTCCGGCGATCACAACACAGTACTCCCACGCACTGCTTTCCGGCGTGTCCGATTTCTGCACCCAAAACAAGGTGGAATATACCATCCATGTCAGTGACGGCATTTCCGAAAAGGAAAATGCGCTGATCCGTTCCGTCCGCAAAAGCGGCTCCATGGGGATCATCCTTTTCCCTGTGGATAACGACAACGCTGACCATGACGAACTGACGCGGCTGGCGGTGCAGAAATATCCGTTTGTGCTGGTGGACAGACGGATCCCGAACTTCAATGCTTCCTTTGTCGCATCGGATGACCATCAGTCCATGATCGATGCGGTGCAGTTTTTGTATCGGGAGGGGTACCGCAATCCTGTTTTCATCACACCGTCACCGCGGATCGCATCCTCTGTGGACTCCCGGATCAACGGCTATACCCACGGACTTCTGAAATTCTACAAGATGGCTTCTCCCTCCAACCTTCTGATCCTGAGTGAGAACCGTTCTCAGCAGAAAAACGAGGTCATACAGCATTTGCTGACCTATCCGGACACGGATGTGCTGATCCTTTTAGGCACCTTCGGCACCAAGGACTCGCCCGTGATCTCCGCGATAAAGACTGCGGGCATCGGCAGAGTCAAACTGGTCGTTTTTGATGACGAACTGAGCCATACGGAACGCGAATCCTTAAAACCGTTTTTCATCCTGCAGGACGGTCATTCCATCGGCTATGTTGCCGCCGAGATCCTGTATCAGCATATCCTCGGAGATATGCGCCCGTCTGTCCGGCTCTTCCCCGTCACCATTGCAAATGCCGAGGGCAATCCGATGACCGCAGAAAACCAAAAAGAAAACCGTTGAGATCGGAGGCAGCCAATGTCCGAAATACGCTTTGAAAATTTCTCCTGCGGGTATCGGAGCAAAAAGAAATACATACCGGCTTTGGAGGATCTCACCTTCTGCATAGCAGACGGAGAGTTCTTTGTCGTTGCGGGAGAATCCGGCTGCGGAAAAACGACGCTGCTGAACTGCGTGCTCGGACTGTGCGAATATACGGCGGGCAGTCTTTCCGTGGACGGCATAGCCGCAGATCGCGCACTTGCCGGCAGTATCGGCTATGTCCGGCAGGAGCCGGGGCTGTATCCGCATCTGACGGTCTATGAAAACATCGCATTTCCTCTGCGCACGATCCACACAGCGCAAAAAGAGGTTGATGCCCGCGTGAAGGCACTTGCCGAACGATTGGGTCTGAGCCTTCTTCTGACCAGAGTGCCGAGGCAACTTTCCGCCGGCCAACAGCAGACTGCGGCGATCGCCCGCGCACTCATCAAAAAGCCGACGCTGCTTTTGTTCGATGAGCCGTTTTCCAATCTCGATCCCAACCTGCACAGTCGTTTTCGCCGTCTGGTGCGAAACCTGCATGAGGAATACCGGATGACAGTCCTGTTCGTCACGCACGATCTGGGGGAGGCATTTTCTCTGGCAGACCGGATGCTGATCCTGCAAAACGGCAGGATCGCCGATCTCGGCACACCGAGAGAACTTCTGGCGGACTGCCGATCCGAATTGCTGAAGGGGTATCTTCATGAAACAAACCGTTTTACCTGAAACGCCGGAGGATACTCGCAGGCGTATGCGGCGGAGGATCCTGCTCTGCCTGCTGACGGCGGCAGGGACCCTTTGCGCGAATATTCTGCTTGCCCTGCGCTTTCCGGGCAAAACCGCCGTTCTTTTTGTCAATATCGTTTCGGATACCGTGATCGGCTGGGGTACTGTTTTCCTGCTGGATCGGTACAAGCCCGAACGGATCCTTCTGCGCCTGTCCGTCCAAAACGGCATCGTGCTGACCTGCCGTGTCCTGTCCGTTTCCGAGCAAAGCCTGCGCTATCTGGATCTGGACTGCCGTGAGGTGCGCACGGACAGCCGTACTCTGTTCCTGCCCTGCGGAAAGATCTGCCTGCAGACGGGAAAATGCTACCGTCTGCACACGGTTTCCAATCTGATCACGGAGGCGGAGGGATGAAACGGGAACTGTCCTGTAACTGGTGGAAGTATCTTGCGGTGCTTCTGCTGCCGATCCTTGTCTGGAGCACGGTGTTCTTCCTGCAGAACAAACCGGAACGGAACGAGTGCCTGCGGATCCTTTCTGTCGGAAGCGGCTTGGATACGGAACGCCTGCAAGGTGACCTGACGGCATTGCTTCCGGAAATGAAGGAGATCACGGTCACGCAGGAGCCTTTGCAGACCGCACCCGGGGGAGACTGGCTGACCTCCCGGCTGTTTTACTATGACATTCTGATATTTCCGGAGCCGTGCTGTCCGGAGAATATCGGGCAAAACTATTTTCGCCGCTTCGGTGACAGCCTGTCGGCGGCGTTTTCCGCCGTGCCGACCTATACGGAGACCGCAGACGGCAGAGAACTGACCTATGCTCTGCGGCTTGCACCGTCGGAAACGCGATTTTCCGATTACTGCGATCCGGAAGATGTCTGCCTTTTGTTTTTCAGCCCGGAAAGTGTCGACCTCGGCGGCGAAAACGGCGGCACCGATGGCAATGCGGCAGTCATCGCGGCACACTTTTTGTCGGAGGCGATCCCTTGAAACGAAAAAATACTGCGGCGCATACGGACTATACTCCGCAAATGCTTCCGCAGAACAGAAAAGCGATATTTTTTGATGTCCTGCAGCTGCAATGGCGTAAACTACTGCTGCTGGGCGGGATTCTTGTGCTGTTTTCCCTGCCGCTTCTGCTGTCCGCTGTTTTCGGGAGCATCTATTCCGCAAATTTCATTGCCGCCGCAGAAGCATCCGGACTTGACCCTGTTTTGACGGCAGGGGGCTTGCGGCGTTTTGATCTGCTGCACAGTGCAGTCAACATCGGACTTTTCCTGATCTTCCTGATCGGACTGGCAGGTGTGCTCCGAATTCTGCGGCAGTTCGCGTGGGAGGAAAATGTTCATATGCCGACGGAATTTGCGGCAGGCATCAAAAATGATTACGGACAACTTGCCCTGCTCGGGGGTCTCGGCGGCGCAGTCGCGTTTCTGTGCAAATGGGTCCTGTATTTTTCCACAGGCTATCGCTCCGGCATCACAGCGGCGGTGTCCCTCATCCCACTTGCCACCAGTGTTTTCCTGCTTCTGCCTGCGGCGTGTCTGTGTCTTGCGATGATCCCGGTCTATGCAAATTCCCTGCGGGCAGATCTGAAAAATGCTTTTTATGTCTATTTCTCTGCGCCGCTCCGCGTTCTCGGCACCCTGCTCGTCTGCGCGGTTGTGTGGGTGCCGTGTCTGTTACCGCGTCTGTTCTGGCAGGTGATCGGTCATCTTTTTGGATTTCTGACCCTTCCGGTGATCCTGCTTGCGTGGCTGTTGTTCTGCTTTGCACGCTTTGATGTGTCGATCAATGCCGAGAACTGCCCGGAACTGGTCGGGAAAGGTATTTTTGTTCCGCAGAGCGGTACGCCGCCCACGGAAAGATCATAAAACGGAGGAAAACAATGTCCTTGTCAGCCGGGATGTCCGGATCCTGATCGTGGAAAACCGCGATACCTCGGCAGAGAACTCCGAGTATCTCGATTTCCGGTAAGCGGCAGGAGAAAGCCGAACTATTCCGGCATACCCGAACTGCCGCCCTGCAGATGCGCAAGTAGCAGTTCGACGGCATCCGTATACCCCGCAAAGCCTTTGCCGACAACAGATGCGATGCAGACCTCCCGCACATAGGAAATACGGCGATAGTCCTCCCGCGCACGGATGTCCGTCAGATGTACCTCCACCGCCGGAATGCCAACGGCACGGAGCGCGTCCGCGATGGCAATGCTGGTGTGGGTATAAGCGGCGGGGTTGATGATGAGCCCGTCACAGCCGGTCAGAAGGGCATTCTGTATTTCATCAACGATCGCGCCCTCGTGATTGGACTGAAAATGACGCACCTCGATCTGCCTGCTCCGGCAGTATTCGGTGAGCCGGGCACACAGTTCGGCATAGGTGCCCTTGCCGTACAGTTCCGGTTCACGGATGCCGAGCAGATTGATGTTCGGACCGTTGATAACAAGCAGTTTCACAGGGAAAGCACCTCCCGGATCTTTTTTACCGCTTCCTGCGGCGACGGTTCACGGACGGCCACATCCGCCCAGTTTCGGTACAGCGGCAGACGCTGTGCGGCAAGCGCATCGATGCCGTCAAGCTGTGAGAGCGGTCTGCCCTGCGCAGTCAGTTCCGCAAGCGGACGCTCCAGATAAACGAGCCTCCCGTTTTGCCGCAGAAGGGGAAGGTTCTCCGGCACCGTGACCGCACCGCCGCCGGTGGCGATCACACAGCCGATTTGTTTACATAAATCTTTCAGCACGGAGGTTTCCCGTGTGCGGAAGACCGATTCTCCGCACTGCCGCAGACAGTCTGCCGGGGTTTGCCCGTACCGTTCTTCAAACACGGCATCGCTGTCGAAAAACGGTCTGCCGAGTTCTTCCGCAAGCAGACCTCCGACAGTCGTTTTTCCGCACGAAGGCATCCCGATCAGGAGAATGTTTTCCGTCTGCGCGAGAAGAGTCCGGTATGCCTGCTCGGTCAGTCCGTCGGGCAGAGGCTTGTTTTGAAACAACTCGGATGCCCGCTTTGCCTGAGCCGCCAGCATATACAGCCCGTTGACTGCCCGCATCCCCCGTGCCTCCGCCTGTTGGAGCAGAGCGGTTTTCATAGGGTTGTAAATGAGATCGATCACCGTTTCACAGTGCGGAAGTACGGACAGATCGAGCGGAGCGGTACCGTTGTCCGGGTACATCCCGACCGGAGTTGCGTTGACGGTCAGAGTTGCATCGGCGTGCTTTGAAAGGTTGACATAATTGTTTTCTCCGTTGCGGGAGATCACCGTGACCTCCGCGCCACGACTGCGCAGGACATACTGCACGGCTTTGGAGGCACCGCCGCTGCCGAGAATCAGAGCCTTTTTCCCGCAGACGGCGATCCTTTCACGGTCGAGCAGACGGGAAAAGCCGTACACATCGGTGTTTTCCGCAAGGATCGAGCCGTTTTCAAACAGCAGGGTATTTGCGCTTCCGACTGCCCGGACGGTGCCGGACAGCGTGTCACAGAAGGAAAGCACAGTCTGTTTGTAGGGGACGGTCACATTCAGTCCCCGCAGATCGCCGCCGCACAGCAGAGCGGGAAGTTCCTGCTCTGTGCGCTCAAACAGACGGTATTCATAATCCCCGAACAGGGCGTGAAGCCGTGGGGACAGACTGTGCCCGAGGCATTTTCCGAGCAGTCCGCAAAGCATCACAGCAGACCCTCCTGCCGCGCACGGCTCAACCGCATCAGTTCCGCAAACAGAGCGCGGACGGCGGCTTCGTCCTCTGTATCGGCAAGTTGACATAATTTGTTTATTTTTTCCGTCTGACGGGCTTCGTCCAAAATGGGAAGCCCGTGTTCTTTTTTATAGTCACCGATCTGCTCACTGACCGACAGCCGACGCTGCAGCAGTTCCAAAAACTGTGCATCAATGGCATCGATCTGTTCTCTGAGTGCCTCCAGTGTCATAAGTATTGCCTCCGTTTTTCGTGTCACCCTGAGCGTAGCGAAGGGTCTGCTCTCAATCATCGGAAGTAGATCCTTCGCTACGCTCAGGATGACACATCTTTGCCGGTCACTGGCTCCTCAGGGTGCCAGCAGGCGGAAAGCACCGTATATTCCCGCATCGTTGCCGAGTTGTGCCAGTGCAAATCGCGTATCCTTGCAGGCGTGGAACATATAGTGCGTAAAATGTCTGCGAACACCGTCCAGCAGAAATGTTCCCGCTTTGGATACGCCGCCGCCCAGCACGACCAGTTCCGGGTCGAGAAGACAGCAGGCACCGGCGACCGTTTCTCCCAGAATGTCAAATACCTTTTCCAGAATTTCCCGTGCGACGGCATCTCCGCTTTGTGCCGCCCCAAACAGTTCCTTTGCCGTGAATTCGTCCGACGAACACAGCAGGGAAGGGCAGTTGTGCTCTGCAAGATATTTTTTTGCGAGCATCACCATTCCTCTTGCCGAGGCATACTGCTCTGCACACCCGCGTTTGCCGCAGGTGCAGTATTCCTGCTCGGTACGGTCGACGGTGAGGTGTCCCAGTTCTCCCGCCACACCGTGTGCGCCATTGAGGATTTTGCCGTTTGCCACAAAGCCGCCGCCGATCCCGGTGCCGACAGTCACCATCAGCATCGAGCGGCTGCCTTTGCCGCCGCCGTCAAAATATTCTCCGAGTGCGGCAACATTGGCATCGTTGCCCGCCTTGACGGGGAATCCTGTCAGTGTGCCGAGAGCATTGTGCAGATTGAACACGCCCCAGCCGAGATTGACACAGCAGTTGACATTTCCTTCGTCATCCACAGGTCCCGGCACACCGATCCCGATCCCGGTCACCAGATCGTTTGCAATGCCGTGTGCAGTCAGACAATCCCTTGCAACATCCGCGATATCCGGCAGAATTGCCGCACCGCCGTTTACCGTGCGTGTGGGAAACTCCCGCTTTTCTATCAGAATGCCGTCCTCCCGAAACAGTCCGAGTTTGACGGCGGTTCCTCCGCCATCGACTCCAAATCCGTATTTCATATACCGTTCTCCTGTTTTTTCTTCCATCATACCAGTTTTTTCGGAAAAAGCAACGGGCAGTCTTTTTCGCATTTCCGAAAAATATCGAAAACTTTTCAATTTTCCGTTGTTTTCTGAAAAGGAATGAAGTATGATAGAGGTGCAAATACGGAAGAAGGAGTGTTCTGTTTCACTATGATCAATGTTGATATTTCCAATATCTGGAGCGATCTTTCCCTGAACGACCTTTTGGAAAAGGAGCGCGAGGTCTTCGATGCGCACAAACTTCTGACCGACGGCAAGGGCCCCGGTAATGATTTTCTCGGCTGGCTGAACCTTCCTGCGGCGAACGAGACGGAAGAAATGCGCCGCATCCTCCGTGCGGCAAAGCGCATCCGGGAGACCTGCGAGGTCTTCGTTGTTATCGGCATCGGCGGCAGTTATCTCGGACCCCGTGCCGCCATCGAACTTGTCAAGGGACAGAGCCACAATCTGTCCGGCAAGGATCCGCAGATCTTTTTTGCGGGCAACAACCTCTCCACAAGAGCATGGCAGGAACTGTCCGCACTGCTGGAGGGCAAGGATTTTGCCATCAACATCATCTCCAAATCCGGCACCACCACGGAGCCGGCGATCGCCACCCGTGCGCTCAAATGGCTGCTGGAGCGCAAGTACGGTGCGGAAAAGGCAAAGGAGCGCATCTTTGTCACGACGGATCCGGAAAAGGGCGCACTGCGTCAGATGGCGACGGAGGAGGGCTATGAGACCTTTGTCATCCCGCCCGATGTCGGCGGCAGATACAGTGTGCTGACCGCCGTGGGACTTCTGCCGATGGCAGTTGCCGGCATCGACATCACGGAGGTGATGATCGGCGCATCTCAGGCAAAGCGCGATCTGGACATCCGTTCTTTTGACAATCCTGCGTGGCTGTATGCCGCAGGGCGCAATCTGCTCTATCAAAATCACAAATACATCGAAATGCTTTGCTGTTATGAGC
>R25__coassemble_886_pt1 | contig 16338 bp, 10 predicted proteins | sample R25__metabat2_low_PE_026 | metagenome-assembled genome bin R25
TGCGGGTGCGGCTCCGCCGGCCTTCTGGATGCGGATCTGATCCAGCACGAATGCCAGAGAGGAAATGGGTGCCAGGAATGTGCCGAGGACCTGTGCGATCAGTGCGTTCTTGGAAGGCAGTTCACCAAATGCGTTGAGTGCTTCGACGGTCTGGACCTTGCCTTCGACGATGCCGCCCTTGATCTTCAGGACATTTTTGTTTTTCTTTGCGAATTCGCTCACGATACGGGCGGGTGCAATGGGGTCGTCCGTGGTGGATGCCATCGCGGTCGTGCCGTTGAGAACCTCGTCAAACTCGCTGAAGCCGATCTGATTGGCGGCAAAGCGGGTCAGAGTGTTCTTCACGACTGCGTAATCGACACCTGCTTCACGGAACTTGTTGCGAAGCTCTGTATCCTGAGCGACAGTGATGCCCTTGTAGTCCACAAAGACAACAGAGGAAGCAGCCTGCATCTTGTCAGCCAACTTGCTCACGATCGCCTTTTTGTTTTCCAGAATCTGTGCGTTGTGGGGCATTTTTGCGTGTCACCTCCGATAAAAATAAGTGTCCTTGCGCACCAAAGAACGCAAGGACACAGTAAGATCTATTGTGTAACCTCGGCAGGATTTACGGCACAAAGCCACCTGCTGTCTTTGGCAGCAGGAGTATGATAGCAGAAGAAGATTTTTTTGTCAAGCATTTTCTGCACTTTTTTGAAATATTTTTGAATTTTTGAATTTTTGAAATACGGCGTGTCAGTTTTGTACTGCGTCAAAGGGTTCTCGCAGTTTTGCGAAAGACCCTGCGATGTCCAATCTGGATGCAGCTTCATTCAATCGCCTGGTGATGACACTATGATCGGGATATTTGCAAGAAGAATAAAAAACCGTTGTGCTTTTTATTAAAATGATGTAGAATAAAGGAAAAATCAAGGGAGTTGTTTTATGCTGCACCTGCCTTTTGCCCCGAGAAAACAGAATACCGACACAGACGGTCAACAGAGCACACGCAGTTTTCTGACCGGGAATCTGCTTCCCTTGTGCATCGGCGCAACCGCGCTCCTGCTGGTCATCGGATACGCTGTCAAAACCGTTTTTTTCCGTCCGGAAACCGTTCCGGTCAGGCAGGACTTTGACTGCTGCGCCACGGTGGCGGCAGTCGGTGACATTTCCCTGTCCGCCAAGCAGTTGCGAAGTTTTCACACTACTGCCGACACCTACGATTTCAGCGAATGCTTCCGTCAGGTCGCGCAGACGGTCTCTGCGGCAGATCTTGCCATCGGCAATCTGGAAGGCGTTGTCACCGCCGACAGCACAAAGGTCGCATCCAATTCCTTCCCGCTGTCCTTCCTGACTGCTCTGTCCGACTGCGGCTTTGATCTGCTCCAAACTGCAAATTCTTTCTCCATCCAAAACGGGATCTCCTCTGTTGCGCTCACAAAATCCGCACTGGAGGAGCAGAATATGATCGCCGCAGGCACTTTTTCGACCGCAGAGGAACGAAACAGCACCGGTGGGATCCGTATCGTGGAGATCAACGGCATACGCATCGCCGTGGCGGCGTTTACAAAGGGTCTGAACAATATGCACCTGCCGGAGGGCAGTGAATATGCCGTCAATCTGCTGTACCGTGATTACGACACAGAATATACCTCTGTCAATGAAGAGGGTATCACGGCGTGTATGAACAGTGCCAAAGCCGCCGGTGCGGATTTTATCATTGCAATGGTCCACTGGGGCAGTGAAAATGACCGTGAGATCAGCGAGTCCCAGAAAAAAATTGCCGATCTCCTGATCGCTCAGGGGGCTGATGTGATCATCGGTTCGCATTCGCACATTGTCGGTCAGATCGAACACCGTCTGGTACAGCGTCCGGAGGGTGGCTGGAGGGATGCTTACATTGCATACAGTCTCGGAGATTTTTTCACCGCATCCGAACAGTCCAGATCACAGTACGGTTGTATTCTGAACCTCACATTGGAAAAAGACAGTCAGACCGGAGCGTGTGCCGTGACCGGCATTTCCTACACGCCGACCTACTGCACCTCCCCTTCCAAGTCTCTCGGCACGACCCGGTATGCCGTGATCGACACGCTCAACGCCATCCGTCTGCGGGAGGAAAAATATATCGATGCGATCTCCGAAGAACTCAGCGAAAAGCTGACGCAAACACTGGATGCGCTGGCAGATCAGACAGAAACAGACTATCAGATCAAAAAATAACGAACAATAATCGTGTCATCCTGAGGAACTTTCTTCCTTGTGTCATCCTGAGGAGCGAAGCGATGAAGGATCTGCTTGCAATCACCGCAGCAGATCCTTCACTTCGTTCAGGATGACACGGGGATCGAAAGCAGACCCTTCGCTTCGCTCAGGATGACACCGTATTTGTGAAGGATGACACAAAAAATCGGTTTTCAGAGCAGTTTCTTAATGGTCAGGATATTTTTCTCGTTCTCGTATTCGTACTTCATATCATCCATCGTCTTCTTCACCATAAAGATGCCCAAGCCGCCGATACTGCGTTCCTCGGCTGACAGTGTCACATCCGGGTCTTCCTTTTTCAGCGGGTTGTACGGGATGCCCTCATCGGTAAAGCGCAGACTGACAGATACGGGATCCTGCCCCGAGATCACCTCGACCTTGATCGGTCCCGGTCCCTTGGGATAGCCATAACGGACAATATTGCTGAAGATCTCGTCAATAGCGATGCTGAACTGGATCGTGGTCTTCATCGGGCAGTCCAGTTTTTCCAACTCACCTTCCACAAATTCGGTTACCGCGGGAATATCTTCTATCACTGCCTTTTCAAAGGACATTGAAGGATTGTCCGGCGTACCGATATAGCGCAGAGCCACCATAGTCATATCGTCAAACTGCGGAGCGTCTCCGACAAAGGCATCCGCATCCTGCTTGACCTGTACACACAAAGAACGCATATCCGTGATCTCAAAGCGGTTGACGGCGGCAAGCAGGCGTTCCTCTCCGTAAAGTTCCTGCTGTGCGTTGGTCGCCTCGGTCACACCGTCCGTATACAGGAACACGATATCTCCCGGCCGAAGCTGCATTTCTCCGATCTTATACCGGACACCGTCCATTCCCGCAAGGACAAAGCCCGCACGGGAGCGGAGGTATTCAAACTGACCGTCCGCGTGACGGATCAGCGGCGGATTGTGTCCTGCGTTTGCATAGCGGAGAAGTCCGGTCTTCAGATCCACACTTCCCTGCCAAGCCGTCACGAACATTCCGGCATCGTTGCCCTCACACAAAGCCTCATTGCCCCGGGTGAAAACATCGTCAAGTGCCATATCGGCTTCGGTCAGGCTTTTCAGTTCTGTCTTTGCCCGCATCATAAACATCGCGGCGGGAATGCCCTTGCCGGACACATCCGCGATCAGGAAGTTCAGCGTGTCGGTGTGCGTGAGGTAGAAATCGTAAAAGTCACCGCCGACCTCCTTTGCAGGGTCCATCGATGCAAATATGTCAAAATCTTTGCGCTTCGGAAACGCAGGAAAAACATTCGGCAGTGCGGAACTTTGAATGTTCTTCGCAAATTCCAGTTCCTTGTCGATCCTTGCGGAAGCCTCCGCGATATACCGTTTGAGTGTATCCACGGTGGAGTTGATGTCATCGGACAGAGATGCAAATTCCTCATTGGTGCGGACATTGACCGTTTCATTGAGGTCGCCGCCGGTGATCTTTGCAAGCGTGGAGTTGATATCCTTGATGCGGTTTACCACGACACGCTTGATCAGCAGATAGATCAGCATAAACAGCACGGCAAAGACCAGCACCTCCAAAAAGGTGTTGATATACAGGGCGGTATTCCGCATCTGCACCGCCTCTTCCTTTGGGAGGACGGAGACGATATAGTAGCCCTCTGTGTTCTGGTAACTGCAAAAGGATTCTGTTTCGTTCACAATGACAGAGCAGGTCACGTTCTCTTTTGCCAGTGCATCGATCAGCCGTTTTCCCTGCTCCTTCGGCATAGAAAAGCCGGACGGTCCGCTGACAAGATAAAAGTTTTCATCAAATATCAGTGCATAGCCCGTGTTCCCGATATGGCGGTTTTTTGTGATCCCCTTGACCGCCTGCGCAATGTCATGGTGGAATTCCTCCGCATCGTATCCGACCTGCACAAAGCCGTATGTCGTTTTGACACCGGCATACTTTCTGCTGGTCGCGGGATCCGCGTCCATCGGTCCGTAAGCCTGCACCAGTTCTTTTTTGGAACCGTTCAGCAAAGCCCAGAATTCATAGGACTGATCCCCTTCTGTCGTTGACAGAGAAAAATCCGTGTACTTCGTGTTGGTTTCAGTAACTCTTCCCTCACTGTCAAATACATAGATCTCTGCGACCTGATATCTTTTCGCAAGTGCATTGATATCCGCGCCGGCGATCTCTGCGGCGATCTTGTGTGTCAGATTCAGCATATTCCTGTCCGACGCATCCAGAATGTCGGACGAAACATCGTCTGTGGTCATCTGCAGTTGGGAATCCGTCTGTGCATTGGCGATCCTGTTTTGAAGGTTGAATACAAAAAAGGTCGTCACCGCAAATGCCATCACGACCGTCAGAAACAGCCATCGCTGGATCGTCTGCGTGATCTTGACATTTTCTCCGCGCTTTGAAGTTTCAAACCGTTCTCCGGAAAGCACGGAAAGCATCACGGAGGACAGCATCACCGAAACGCCGTTGGCAATCACCATCGGGATCGTACATGCCTGAACAACAGCCAGTGCCTGAACCGGGGTGTTCATATTGGTCACAAAGACCATCGTCAGATGGAAGGTCTCCATGATCACGCCGATGGCAAGAGAGAGCACCCAGCCCGGTTTTTTTCCTTCAAACAAAAACTTGCGAAGCAAAGCGGCATAAACACCTGCAAATGCCGTAGAAAAGCTGCACGCCACCCGCGTGAAGGTGCCAACGCCCCAGGCAACCGCGATCCAGCGTTCAAAGCCGCCGATCAGACCGGCAATGATCCCGGCAGGTCCGCCGAACATCAGTCCGGCGATCAGCACTGCGGCATCCCGGCAGTTGACCACCGCACCCTGATAGGCAATGCCCCACTCGGTACCGACGATCGCCAAGCCGCCGAATGCAATGCCAATGATGATCTGCTTCAAAGCATAAGAGATTTCCCCGAATTTTGTGTTTCGGTTCAGCAGATATACGATCACAAACAAAAAGACCGGAAGCAATGCCGCAACGCCGATCTTAATTATTGCAATATTCATTGTTTTCCCCCGTTCAGTTAAAAAACCGTACTTCACTCTTGCAACAGGGCGGCAAAAGTGAAATACGGTTTTATGTCTCTTATTCGATCGTCAGAATATCACAGAATCCGGTGATCTCAAATACTTCCTTGATATCCGCATTGGCATTTTTGACCGTCATAGTCCCCTGCTTGTTCATCCGCTTCTGCGCGGCAAGCAGCACACGCAGTCCGGCGGAAGATATGTAGTCGAGTTGTTCAAAATCCAAGACAAGCTGTGTCACGCCGTCAAGGGAGCCGTTCACCTCTGCTTCCAAAGACGGAGCGGTCACAGTGTCCAGTCTGCCGACCAGAGCAAGCGTCAGCGCGGAATCTTTTTGTGTTTTCAAAATATCCATATTTTTTCTCCTTTCATAACTGAAAATCCATTGAGAATGCCTTGCTGGCAAGAAATTCTCCACTTATGTGGATTTATCATAGCATATTTTTTTCAAAACGCAAGAAATTCTTTTGAATAATCCCTGTATTTATCAAAAAACCATTTGCATTCTTTTCATTATGTGCTATAGTTGTAACAGTATTTTAAGGGAGAAAGATTATGGGATATGAAAGAGTACTCCTTCGGGAGGATATGCTCGGCTGTGTACTGTGTGAGGATGCCCCCTGCACACATTCCTGTCCGAAGTTGGATTGCGGCACACTGCTCCGGAGCATCTGGTTTGACAATGAGATCGGTGCCGCGGCAAAACTCCCGGCAGAAAACCCGTGCATCGGCTGCTCCGCTCCTTGTGAAAACGCCTGCGTGTCCAAGCATCCGGTTGCCATCCGGGAACTGATCTCAAGACTGTATGCAGAAGTAAAGCCGGATGCCACCGAGGTTTCCGACGAGGAACGCCTGAAATGCGATCTTTGCGGCATCCCGATGGAAAATCCGTTTTTGCTGTCCTCCTCCGTCGTCGGCAGCACCTATGAGATGTGCGCAAGAGCCTTTGAGGCAGGTTGGGCAGGCGTATGCTTCAAAACCATCTGCAACTACGACATTCACGAAGCTTCGCCCCGTTATTCCGCGATCAAGGGTTCGGACGGGTCGATCATCGGCTTCAAAAATATCGAACAACTCTCCGACCACAGCCTTGTGGAGAATATGGAGATCTTCCGCCGCCTGAAAAAGAACTATCCCACCAAGATCGTCATTTCCTCCATCATGGGGCAGAATGAAGCGGAGTGGGAAATGCTTGCCAGACTCAGTCAGGAAAATGGCGCGGATGCCATCGAACTGAACTTCTCCTGCCCGAATATGACAAAAAAAGGGATGGGCTCCGATATCGGTCAGGATCTGGCGCTTGTGGAGCGTTATACTGCAGCGGCAAGGCGCGGCTGCACCGTTCCCCTTTTGATCAAGCCCACGCCCAATGCCGCCAATATGAGTGAAGCCGCAGAAGCCGCAAGGCTCGCCGGTGCAGACGGTTTTTCCGCCATCAACACCATCAAGAGCGTGGCAAATGTCAACATCCACACCTATGTCTCCTCCCCTGCCGTGCGCGGGATGTCTGCCGTCGGCGGTTACAGCGGCAATGCCGTCAAGCCGATCGCTCTGCGCTTCATCACCGAATTGGCGCAGAATCCGGAACTTGCCGGCAAACATATCAGCGGTATGGGCGGTGTAGAAACCTGGAAAGATGCGCTGGAATTTATGCTTCTCGGAAGCGGTACCATTCAGGTCACAACGGCAGTGATGCAGTACGGCTACCGCATCATCGACGATCTGAAAGACGGTCTGAACCGCTATCTCGCCGAAAAGGGCTTTACCAACATCCGTCAGGTGATCGGTCTTGCACTGGATTCCGTCAACGCCTCGACCGATGTGTTGGAGCGCGACACCGTTATTTTCCCGAGGTTTGAGCACGAAAAGTGCATCGGCTGCGGCAGATGCTTCGTCTCCTGCAATGACGGCGGGCATCAGGCGATCCGCTTCGGAGAGGATCGAAAGCCCGTGCTGGACGGCAAAAAATGCGTCGGCTGTCATCTTTGCAGGCTTGTATGTCCGGAAAATGCCATCGGTACACTGCGCAAGCGTATTACCAGAAAATCCTGAACACAGAAATTCAGTGACGGATCTGCTGTCCTTTAGACAGCAGATCCGTCACTTCATTCAGAATGACACAGGGGCGGAAGCATCACTGCTTCTTTGTGTCATCCTTTTTTTCTGTCCGCTCCGGCAAAAGATCGCCTGCAGCATTGACCAAAGAGATGTCATCATCCGAAAGTGCCTCTCCGTAGCGGCGTTCTGTTTCCTCGATCAGTTGTGCAAGCCCGGGATTTCCGACAAATCGCTGAAATTCAAATAAACTGTTCAGTTTCTTTTCCAACGCGATCTCCTCCATTGAATGACTTTTGTGCTCTGACTGTTTCTTTATACGAAACAGTCTGTTTTTTGGCTAGTACTCAAAAGAATTTTTTCATTTTGGACAGTGCTTTGTTATGCAGCACCTTGACATAGGCATAAGATATTCCCATTTTTTGGGCAATTTCCGTGAGCGTAACACGGGAATTGTAGTGCAGGATAATGATATCCCTTTCGCGTTCATCCAAACTCCGCAGTGCCTCTGTCAGCGTATCCAAAAGTTCCTCCCGACAAACCGCTTCCTCTACACAACTGTCATCGGCAAGCGTCTCGGGGATCTCTTCGTGTACACGCCGGGTGCGGAAATAGTCTGTGAGTGTGTTTCTCGCAACCGTAAAGATCCATGTGGACACAGATGCTTTTGTTTCATCAAAGGTATCCAGTTTTTCAAAGACCTTCAAAAAAACATCCGAGCAAAGATCCTCTGCAAGTGCCGGATTATTGACTTTTCCGCAGAAATACCGAAGCACCTTATTCTGATACTGCCGATAAAGTTCGGTCTTCTCCGCCTCTGTATAAGTCATAGTGAATCCTCCTGCTATTTTGCACCGGCAGGCTCCGGCGTATCCAGTCTCTGCCGTTCGATCAGTTCCGCAAAATAGCCTTTGTTGGCGATCAGGGTTTCATAGTTGCCGTCTTCAATGATCTTTCCGCTTTTCAGCACGATGATGCGGTCGCAGTGGCGGATGGTGGAAAGGCGGTGCGCGATCACGATACGGGTGCATTTCAGGCTGTCGATCGCCTCGGAAACTTTCTTTTGCGTCACATTATCCAGTGCGCTCGTCGCCTCGTCAAACATCAGGATCTTCGGCTTCGGTGCCAGTGCGCGGGCGATCATCAGTCTTTGCCGCTGACCGCCGGAGATGCCGCCCTGTCCTTCCGAAACAAGCGTGTGCATTCCCATCGGCATCGCCTCAATGTCCTCGTCGATGGAGGCAAGTCTGGCTGCCTCCCACGCATCATTCAGCGTCAGCTGCGGAGCGGAAATGACGATATTGGAATAGATGTCACCGACAAACAGTCTGCTGTCCTGCATCACCGTGCCGATCTTCTGCCGCACGGAGCGCAGATCCAGCCGGGACAGATCCTTGCCGTCATAATAGATGGCACCCTTCTGCGGCGTTTCAAAGCCCAGAAGCAGACGCAGAAGCGTGGACTTGCCGCAGCCGGTCGATCCGACAATGGCAATATACTCTCCGGCACGGATCTTCAAAGACAGGTCGTCCACAACATTCGGCATCGACTCATTATAGCGGAACGACACATGGCTCAGTTCGATATTGCCGCGGATCGCGGTCGCAAGTTCTCTGTCCTCTGTCGCCTCCGGTTCTGTCTCCATGATCGGCTTTGCCATTTCCAGTGTGGGCTTGATGTTTGCGAAACTCGTAACGATCTGCGCAAGCGCGGCGAACGCACCGGAAACCATACCGTATGCCGCATTGAAGGCGTAATAGTTTTCCACGCTGACGGCACTCTTGACCGCAAGATCATATAAGACCAATGTACCGATCAGAGAGACCGTCAAAACAACCGTACTGCTCAGTTTCAGGAACAGCGGCGGGTTGTACTCCAGCGATGCCTCCTTTGCATAATGCTTTGCCCAGCGGGAAAACATCCGCTTTTCCGCACCGGCGAGTTTGATCTTCTGGATGCCGGTGATCATCGAATAGGTCATACCGCCGGTCTTGGAGGATAAAAGCATCCTTTCCTCGGTGATCTTCATCTGTGCAAAAGTCGCAATCGTGGAAATGACGATCGTTGCCAAGGTGATCACGAGAGACGGTACGACCAGCGCCGGTGCAAAGGCAAAGACCTGAAAAAGGTAGATCAGGGAAAACAGTGAGGTCAGACCGGTCGTGCCGACGGTATTCATCAGGGTGGAGCAGAGAGACTGCACATAGGATGCCCTCTGTGACAGTTCGCCTGCGGAGTAATCCTTGAAAAAGGTCGCCGGAAGCGATATCACGCGTCCGATCACAGCCGCCTGCACGGCAATATTCTGTTTGGTGCCGACCCGCGCATTGACGAGCGTCTGAAATGCGGTGACCAGCAAACGGCAGGCAGAATAGCAGATCATAAAGCCGGCAAGCGCAAGCAGCACCTTCGTACTGCCCGATGCCAAAACCGTCCCGAACAGCCATTTGGTAAACATCGGGGAAAGCAGTCCGAGCAGGGACACGATCAGCATCATTCCGACATACATCAAAATATCCGAAACGGAAAGCTGCTGCAGCATAAAGCGGATCAGGTCGAACATTTTGAGTTTTTTCAGCGGAAGCGGCTGGTAGAAGCAGACTGCCTCCGCATCCAGAAGTTGTTCCGTCTTTCGGTTCAGGCGGACCTGCGTTCCGGAAGAAAAATCGTAATAGGAATAGCCGCTGAACTTTCCGGGAAGCAGTGCGACCGGCGCGCCGCTGTCCTTCAGCGTCCCGAGCATCGGTCCGACCGCATGGCGGTACCAGCCCTTTTCGAGCACGACGGTGCGGCGCAGGATCCCGTAGGGGCGCAGACGGTATTCCATCTGCTCCTCTATGTTCTTTGCCTGCTCCGCCTCCTCGCGGTTTTTCGGTTTATAATGAAAATATTTCAGGATCTCATCCAGTGCAGAGTCCGCAAGTTGGCGGTCATCCAGTGCCTCGGTGAGTCTTTTTCCCATCACTGCACCTGCGATCTCGCCCAAGGCATCTTCAAATGCTGCGTTGTCCGTCTGCTGTCTGGTCTTTAACTGTTCATCAAACCAACCCATATTTGAAGCACCTCCCTATTCACTCGTGACAAGTTGTTGATACAACTCACTGGACTGCATCAGTTCCTGATGGGTCCCGCGGTCAATGATCTGTCCCTTTTGCATCACAAGGATCTCGTCACACGACCGGATGGTAGACAGCCGGTGTGCCACCACGATACAGGCTATGCCGCGATTGCGGATCGCCTTGACGACCTCATACTCCGTCTTGGCATCCAGTGCACTCGTTGCCTCATCCAGAATGATGATCGTCGGATCCTGTGCAAGCACTCTCGCGATCTCCATTCGCTGACGCTGACCGCCGGACAGGTCACGCCCGCCATCCGTCAGTTTGGCCTGATAACCGCCGGGTCTTTGCATAATGTCCTCATGGAGTTGTGCATCGCGGGCGGCAAGGATCATTTCAAAATCCTCGATGCTGTCATCCCACATTTTGATGTTGTTTTCCACCGTGTCTTCAAAAAGAATGATATCCTGATCGACAACAGCCAGTGAACCGAAAAACACACTCTTTTCGATCTGCTTCATCGGTTTTCCGTCAAACAGGATCTCTCCGCTCCACGGCTGATAAAGACCGGAGATCAGTTTGGACATCGTCGATTTTCCGCACCCGGAGCCGCCGACGATCGCAACGGATCTTCCCGGTTCCAGTTTCATATTGAAGTCCTTGACAAAGGGGTCTGCCAGTTTGGAATAACCGAAGGTGACATTTTTGATCTCAATGTTGCCGGAAAGTTTTTGATAATCACCGTCCGTACTGCCATCCTCTGCAAAGGCGTCGTCCAGAGGATAGTCCATCACATCGTCCACACGCTCCATCTGGGTACGCATTTCCTGCAAAGTCTGTCCTGCGGAAACAAAGGTCAGCGCAGGTGCCATAAAGGAGGACAAAAAGCCCTGAAACGCCATCACCATACCGACGGTGAAATGTCCCTGCATCGTCAGCCAGACACCGAGGATCAGGACGGCATCGTTTGCAAGCGTGTTGACGAACTGCGGGATCAGTCCGAGGTACTGATTGAGTTTTACAAAACGGATCTGCTGGGTATTGACACCCGCCTGATAGCCTGCCCATTTTGCAAAAAAGCCGTTTTCCGCGCCGCTGGACTTGATCGTTTCGATCATACTGATGCCCGAGGAGGTATAGGAATTCAGTTTTGCGCTCTCCCGCATCGAAACACGGGTAATATTGACTCTTTTTTTGGAAATGAAATTGGAAACGATCGCATTGACCGTCAGAGAAGTGATGCCGACAAGCGTCAAAATCCAACTGTAGCGAAGCATCACGATCAGATAAAATACCATCATTCCCGCATTGAGCAGCATCGGGGCAAAGGTGTTGATCAGGGTGTTGGCGATCGAAGCATTGGATGCCTGCCGTCCCTGTATATCACCGGCATAGCGCTGGGAAAAGAATTCGATCGGGAGCCGAAGCATCTTCCACATATAGGAGGTGTTGCCCACCGCCGCCATCTTGCCGTTGATCCGCAGACTGTAGATCGCATGGATCGCCGACATAATGACCTGGATCAGTCCGAAGCCGCCCAAAAGGAACAAGAAGGGGGTCAGCCATTCGGGATTCTGCTGTGTGAGAAGTCTGTCCAGAAACACACGGGAAAAGCCGGGACTGAGCATCGCAAGCAGAGAGCCGATCGCCGCTGTAAGAACGGAAAAAACGATCGCAGTGCCGGTACCCTTGAGGCGTTTTGCGGCAAAGGAAAGCATACTCTTCGGTTTTCCGGACGGGGCGAAGGCTTCCGTCGGTGCAAAGCACAGACAGATACCGGTGAAGGATTCGTCAAACTGCTCCATCGGAACGGCACAAGTTCCCCTCGCCGGGTCATTGATATATGCCTTGTTGCCGCGAAAACCGTTGAGCACGACAAAATGATTGAAATTCCAGTGGATGATGCACGGAAAGGTGCCGTTCTGCTTCAGGCTTTCGGGTTCAAAGCGGTAGCCCTTTGCTTCCAATCCGTAGAACCTTGCCGCCTTAAGGACATTTCTCGCATTGGAGCCGTCCCGTGACACACCGCAGTCCTGTCGGATCTGCTCCAGCGGGATACATTTTCGGTAATACGCCAAAATCATCGTCAGGCAGGCAGCACCGCACTCCAAAGCCTCCAGCTGCATAATGACCGGAACCTTTGCAACACCTTTTCTGATCGGCTGTTTGCATTTTTCTGCCATAGCCGCACCTCACTGAAAGATCAGGGAGAAGGGGGAAACCTCTCCGACCGTGATCTCTGCAGGATATGTACCGTCCGGCAGTTTGGTACTGATCACAGCAATACTGGTCTTTCCCTGATTGGTGACCTCGGCGATCTCGCACTCAACATCGGCGATGCTGACCTTCATTCCCGTTTCCAGTTGTGCATCCTCGACATTGCACACCGCCTGACCATCTTTCACATATGCCTGCGTTTTGACGGTAGTATCCAACCTTCCGAAGATGCCCCAGATCCCCGCACCGATCAAAAGAACGATCACGGCGGCAAGCATCAGCCAGACGCCCGGATTGGAAACCCGGATAAAATCGTTCAGATCCTCGGGAGACTGGATCCTTTCAAGACTTTTTTCACGGAACAACTCCTGCTTCATAGCACTTCTCCTTTATGTCTTTTGGGCGCGCGATACATTGTCTGAAGTACCGTACTGCCGTGCTTATAAATATACAGTTTTATTATATTGTTTTCTCCCTGAAAACACAAGTACAAAAAATGACCGTTTTTATTTCTTTGAAATGACTGTGGAAACTTTGCGTGTGATGTGCTACAATGAAAAAAACGATGATTCCGTTCAGGAGGAATGCTTATGACACATTCGATCCGATCCCGACTGTTTGCGCTTTTGCTTTGTGCTGTCCTTCTGCTGTCTCTGTCCGTCCCGTTTGTCACGGCACAGGAGGGGACACTGTCTGCCAACCGCGCCGTAAGACATACGCCCTGTCTTTCACTCAGTACGCAGGCGAAGGACTATTACACCGCAGACGATACCTACGAGTCGCTGTCAGCACTGTGTGGTATGTTTTCCCCTTCGGACAGTCAGCAGGTGACGGTGGACAACCCGCTTTATACTGCCCTGCAGACGCTGATGACGCAGACCCACACAAACCAGCGTGTCACCTATTCCGGTTATTCCTCCTCTGCACTTGCAACCTACTGGGCATCCACCGATTCCGCCGACGGAACGGGCAGTTATCTGTATTTCTATACGGATGTGGATGCGGCAGCCGTCGGGTATCAGATGAACCGTGAGCACGTCTGGCCGAAGAGCAAGGCTTCCTATTACCAAAAGGGCGGCGGCGCAGACCTGCACCATCTTCGTCCCTCGATCGCAGGCGTCAACAGCTCCAAGAGCAACAACACCTTTGCCAACCTTGACGGCAGTGGAAAAGCCTATAAGGTCGACGGCGAGGATGTGATATGGACGGGCGGCGGCAAACTGGAAGTGCGTGACAATGTCAAAGGGGATGTTGCCCGTATTCTGCTCTATGTCTATTGCCGCTGGGGTCAGCCAAATCTTTATTCCGACGTGGACTATGATCTCTTGCCGCCCTTTGACTCCGATGACTCGGCAAACTCCGGTATCCGTGCCATAGAAGATCTGGACACCCTGCTGGATTGGATGCTGACCGACCCGGTGGACGAATGGGAAATGACAAGAAACGATCAGGCGGAAAATGTACAGGGCAACCGAAATGTATTCATCGACTATCCCGAACTGGCGTGGCTGATGTTCGGACTGCCGATCCCCTCTGAAATGCAAACGCCCTCCGGCATGGCAAGTCAGGAAACACATCCGTGGGATGCGGGGGTACAGGTGCAGGAGCCGTCCTGCGCGCAGTTCGGTCTGATTCGCTACACCTGTGCAGATTGCGGGAAGACGCTGGATGCCCGCATACCCGCCCTCGGGCACGATTACTCCGAGCCGATCGAGCAGCTGGCACCGACCTGTACGGAGGATGGCGCACTTTGCCGCATCTGCTCCCGCTGCGGTGACACTGCATCGGAACCCATTCCGGCACTCGGACACGATTATGCAGAGGGTGTCTGTTTGCGCTGCGGCGAAGCACTTCCGATCTATTTGCTGACGAACGAACTGCACGACGGTGACACCGTGCTTCTCTACTCCCCTGCCGCCGGTGCCGCACTGTCATCCGAGCGTGTCAACACCTCCTATCTCGGCTGTGAAGCCGAAAATCCGGAAAACGGCATCATCTATACGGACAGCACAAGCACCGTTTGGAGCGTCTATGCGTTAAACGACGGTTTCCTGCTGGCAGCCGATGACGGCACCGCGCTGTCCTCCGGAGAGGAAAACGGTCTGCCGTCTGTCGGATTTTACCGTATCTGGTCGGTCAGCAAAGCGCAGACCGAAAACTGTGTCTATCTGACCTCTGACGGCGGAAAGACACTGAAATACACTGCAAACAACCGTGACTTTTCCTCCGCCTCCTTCGATCCCACGCAGGAAGCCGCCTTTGCCGTGCAAATCTACACCAGAGTCTACTGTCTGCATAAAAACACCGAACTTCGCAGTCTCGCACCGACCTGTACTGCATCCGGCTATACCGATGCCGTATTCTGCACCGACTGCGGTGCAAAACTGACCGAAGGGACGGCACTTCCCGCACTCGGACACGCCTATGACTCCGCGCAAACGCCCGCGACCTGTACTGCTGACGGAAGCATCGTCTACACCTGCTCCCGCTGCGGCGAGAGTTATACAGAAACCCTCAAAGCACTCGGTCATGAGATGGGCGAATGGATCGTGACCGTACCCGCTTCCTGCAATGCCGACGGTGTGCAGCGCAGAACCTGTCTGCGCTGTGACTATTCCGAAACGGAAACGCTCCCGGCACACTGTGCAAGCCGTGACTATACCGATGTGCCTGCCTCCGGATACTGGGCGCATTCCGGGATAGACTTTTGCATCGACAGCGGAATTATGGGAAGCACCTCGCCCGATACCTTGACTTTCTCCCCCGGCGGTACCACGACCCGTGCGACCGTCGTGACCATTCTTTACAGTCTTTCCGGCAAGCCGGAAGCGGAATATGCCGCGATCTTCCCGGATGTGACAGAGGGTCAGTGGTTCACTCCCGCTGTTCTTTGGGCATATCGGAACGGTGTGGTCACCGGCTATGATACCGGATACTTCGGATCGAATGACCCGGTCACGCGGGAACAGCTTGCCGTGATCCTGAAAAGCTATACGGAAAATGTGCTCGGGCAAAGCACTGAACAGCGTGCGGAACTTGCGGGATTTTCCGATGCCGCAAAGGTCAGTTGGTCAAAAGACGCGGTATCCTGGGCAGTCGCCTCCGGTCTGATCTCCGGCAAACTCAGCGGTGAAAAACTTTTCCTCGACCCACAGGGCACCGCCACGAGAGCCGAAGCCGCAATGATCCTGATGAAATACTGTGTAGAGATCTTTGCGTAAACCGTCTGCGACGGAACAGCGGATCAGATTATGACTTATTGACCACGCGATAAATATCGCGACCGCAAAACGCTGTTTTGCGGGAAATGCGCATTGAAAATGGGCATTTCGGTCAATAAAGTCACAGTGCAGTGACCGTTTTGATGCGGTTTACCGCATCAAAACAAGAAAAACTACGGCTTTTCGGCGGCGTTAGCCGTCACGGTCACGAAACTATGACTTATTGACCAAAGTCCACCTACGGCGGACTTTGCGGACAGAATGTCCGCGAATGGCGCACACGGTGCGCCATTCGGTCAAACCGTCGTAGTTCTTTTGAACATTTTTGCGTGGTTTTCCACGCAAAAATAAGAAAACTCCGTTTTCTGCCGCAATTTCATTGCGGCGTTCAAAAAACTATACATAATTTCCCTGCTTGCTGCGGCATGAGACAAAACAACCCGCTGAAAAATTTTCTTTTCAGCGGGTTGTTTCTAATAACTCGACAAATCGGAATTTACAGTTTTGTGTCATCCTGAGCGCAGCGAAGGATCTACTACCGTAATA
>R25__coassemble_943_pt1 | contig 15545 bp, 13 predicted proteins | sample R25__metabat2_low_PE_026 | metagenome-assembled genome bin R25
AGCAGCTCACGGATCTTGGCTCTGCGTTCGTTTTCTTCCGGCGTGCGATTCTTTCTTGTCATTGTTAAACCTCCATCATGGTGCTTCTATTCTACACCATCAAGGCTCCCGAATAAAAGTGCTGGTGGTTGTCGCATCAATCAAAATCATACAAGAGCGTATCTACACCGGCATCTTCCATCGCTTCTTTGAGTTCTTGCGGTTCCATCAATGTAAGATCAAATTCATCATATCCGGCTTCGCTGAGCAATTTCATATCGTCCGCATAAATCAGATTCGTTCCGATCAAGGTGTCTTCAAATTCTTCCGGTTCCTCGTCTGTTTCGTCTGCTTCGTTATTATCCGATGTGAGTTCTTCTGTAGAGTCTTCATCGTCAGCTCCAATTTTGTCAAGTCTCTCAAAAACAGCATCAATATCCTTGAAAATTGCTTGAGTTTCTTCGTCTGATGCGGATTCCTGCATCGGTTCGCTTTCCGGTATCGGCGGTATGAAAGTATCATCGTCAATATAGGTCGCGTCATCGTCAAACGCACCCTCCGCGCCGAGAAAGCCGGCAAGCGTTGCCATTTCATCATCGGAAGTGTGACCGAGTCCCATTGCAAGACCTGTGGCAGCCCACTTGTCTACCTTGCCGTTTTCGTCACGGGTGGCTTCCACCGCACCTTTGATTTCAATGGTATTGCAAATGTCTTCAACTAACCAATCAAAAAATCCCTGTTCGTCTTTTGACATAATATCATTTCCTTTGAAAATGTGTTTTATCTTTGCTCTGCATCTCTGTCAATAAACAGTACTTGTTCTTCACGCTCTAAATTGTAGCCATTAACATATTCCAGATCATCTGCCCAGATGTTTACTGCCATATAGCATCTTTCTCCGCGCAGTGCAATAAATTCTGCCAGTTTATCTTTGATTTCCGCCTTGCTGATTCCGTTATACATCATCATTCTTAATGCATTCCGACGCTGCTGCTCAGTGTATTTTGTAAGATATCCGTTCCGGCTTAAAATAGAATCCGGCGCATATCCATCTATATTCTGCACAGGCGTTGCTCTTCTGATGAATGCTTCCATTGGACAACGGTGAATTTTTAACTGTCCGTATTTCAACTCATAGTTTTCCAGAGATTGTCTGTCGATGAAATAGGTTCTGCAGTGTTTGCAGCGTTGAAGGTCAATTTTTACTTTGGTTCCACTTGTCGTGGAAACCGATCCACATATGTTTTCAATGGAATCCCAGCCATATTGTGAAAAACATTTCGGGCAACTGCACCGCCTTTTGTAAACGACAATTTCATCGTGATATGCCAGTTGTTTTTTTTCTGCAATATAATTTACGCGATACTTATTATATTCTCTTTCTTTGTCATTACACGCATATGAGATCAGTGTACAGGAATCCCCCCTGAAATTGAACCGAACAGGCAGTTTTTTGGTCGCAGCCAGTTTCATAATGATTTGGGAAAGATCATGATCACAATGATAGCATATTTCTTTTGCATCAAGATCTGTTTCTCTTGAAGAAATATCTGCTTCATTCGCAGTACATATTTTTAATCTGGTTAATCCAAAATCCTTTTGTTCGTATACTGCACTTGCAATAAACATTTTTCAACCTTCTTTCTGTGCGTTCGTTTATCTGATTTTATCATCTTTTGTGTCCGTTTTATAGTACACTTTGATCATTTTCCGAGTTTTTTGAAAAATCCCCGTCCGTGACGGCTGTGCAGCCGCATCGGACCGCCCGCCATCAACTTCTTGTATTCTTCGTTTGTCTGCCAAATTTCCTTTTTCCTTGCACGGCAGCTCGGACAGCGGATCGGAGCCGTCCAGCCCCGTTTGGCATAACTCTCTTGTTGTTTGACGGTAAAAACAAAATTGTTGCAGCAGTCCTGGCAGCGAATTACTTTATCTTTCATGTTTTTGTCCTCCCGTTATATCGCTTTCAGCATCGACTGAAAGGTGATGTTTAACTGAATCGTTCCGTCGGTTCTCGGGTAGATTTCAAAGTTGTCGGCTTTGGAGATCATCTCAGTAAACTGCGGTATGTTACAGACGGCCAAGTCGGAAAGTTGTGCCGTGATCGAACCCATATTGAACATCTCGCAAATGTCAATGTCAAGCTGTCCTTCCTCGTGATTTTCACAAAGAATGTTTTTCAGTTCTGCGGCGGTCTGCATCATGGTTTTGTAGCGGTCAAAGTCGATCATTTTCACCTTGTCCTTCGGCAGAAGGTCTAAAAAGGCAAGCAAAGCGTCAACCGTTGTATCGTATTCGTAATCGTTTTCGTGGGATTCGTTTCTCATCTTTTTCTCCTCTCATTTTGCAAAAATCAATACAACAATAAACAGTAACAGTGCCAGCGGCGGGCAAGCCGCCGTCAGAATGAACAGCGCGATCCAAAATATTTTTTCTTTCATCGCTTTCGCCTCCTTTACCAAAAGAAACAGCTTTCACCGGCAAACATTTCCCGAAAGGCATCATCTCTTTTCTTTTGTCTGTTTTGTGCGGCTGTTGCTCTCACTGCGCTTTGCTGTGGATTTTGTTCCTGTTTGAATGTGTACTCACTCATCGCCATCCTTTCGTAATACATTTCGAGGTTGTCTTCTGCGTACTTTGCCAGTGCCATGTTTTTGTTCTCCTTTTGTTTTTTTATTTAGTCACTTGTAAAACTCAGAAAGCCTTGAAAATCAAGGATTTTTGAGATGACATACTGACGGTCTTTCTCCGCAGTACCGATGACATTTCTCCATGGCGGCGTAGGGAACGGTCTTGACCGTTCCGCCATTCGTTGCATTGTACATCCGGAACGGTCAAGACCGTTCCCTACTGGGTAGTTCATAATGCGGAGCAACGCAGCTACACTTTTACAATCGCCTGTTTTTTTATTTATTACCGCAAAGGGGCAACCCTTTGTGCTAACCGTAATCTGTTTTCCACACCCGTATACCGTAAAGGGGGGTACAAGGTGTTCTTCATATTTTCTTTTGTGCCTTCATTTTATCTTTTTCCAAAAGAAAAGTATTGTTTTTCCGTGTGCAGGTTTTGACAATGACCGTCAGAAACATTTTTTGAAAATTTTTGTTTTTTCTTCGTCTGTGCTATAATAAAAACAATAAAAGTGAGGAGATTCTTACATATGACTGTCCGTGAAAGGTTTGACAGAGTTATAGCGCAAATTGAATCGGAAATAAAAAAATACAAGTCCGCTCCCGAAATAGCCGAAAAAGTTGCAAATGAAAATGCTATTTCAGAAAGGGACTTGAGTACTGTAATTCTATTTTTTACAGGGAAAACTCTACTTCAATACATAAAAGACAGACAAATAAATGTGTCTTGTGAACGACTGCAAAATAGTGATAAAAAAGCGAAAGAAGTGATACAAGATGCCATTAGAATATCAGGGCTGAGTGACCACCCTACATTTTGTAAGAAATTCAAAAAGACATTCGGAATGACACCCGCGGAGGCGTGTGCAAAAAAAGACTATTCACTTCTTGCAGCAAGATTAACATGGAATGGAATTTCTAATATTGAAGTGAGCGAACGAATGAATGAATGAGAGTAATGTCTGCGATTTATCCAACGATACCGTATTCGGACTGATGCGGAACAAATTTGAAGAAGTCAAAGAAGCAATCGAACTTCAGGAATTGTACGGTTTTGATGAACTGCAAAGTAATACTGCATATTATATTTATATAAACTACCGTATTCCGTTAAAAGATGCTTTCCGCTTCGTTGATGAATACGAATATAACGAATACACCAAAGAGGATGAAGAAAGAGACGAGCAGAAACTGAAAAGATTTTTCGGATTGCCCGAAGATTACCATTTTGCGCCGGAAGATGAAGAAATTCCGCATCTAACTCGAAAAGAATTTTATGAAGAAATAGTAAAGAGAGATGCCGACGATCCGGAAATCCGATACGCTTATTTTGTTGTAGGGGTCAAATCTATTCCGGCGATTTATCATTTAATCGACAAATTACACGCCATAGGAGACAATGATATTACAGAACTTGAACCGGAACTCATCAAAATATGCGCATATGATGATTTTGACGCACGGTACTGCAAAAAAGCCGTTGCGTATTATTTGGATAATGCGACAGATGAATACGGCGACGATGCTTTTGAGGAATATGTCGGATATCTGCTAAATGGGCAATATATTGAGGATGCTTTCGATAATATATGGCATACCGAGGGATGGGATGATTATGAAACTGACTGTCCGTATCATTCTATAGAAGAACTAAACCGAGAACTACGAGAATATGATCCGGACGATCCGTTTGAAAAATGGGCGGCAGAAGAAACAGATTATTCTGACAAATATTGACGATATGCAAAAAAGCGGAGCCGAAGCCCCGCTTTTTGCTGTTATGCAGTTGCTTCGATGAGAAGCGCTGCAGCAAGATGGAAAACGCACTTGTCCGCTTCCCGTCGGGGGGCTGCTATGTGCAGAGCGGCACACTGGAAAAAAAGGCGGATGCCGTGTCTCTGACCTTTGCCGATACGGTCTATGTCACCGTCAGAGAAGGCGGCAAGGAAGCGCACTATTCGATCCGGCTGGAGCAGGGTGAATAACACCCCCGTATGCCGGATCTCCGGGCTACTGTGCTGCGGCGGTGATCGTGCCGGCACCGAGAACGGTGTCGCCGTCGTATAATACTGCCGTCTGTCCGGGCGTGGGTGCCCGCTGCGGCTCCGAAAATTGCAGAATACAGCCGTGCTCTGTCGGGTTTACCGTACAGAGCGCGGTTTTTGTCGTATAACGGAGTTTTGCCATGCAGGAAAAACTCTGCGGCGGTGTCTCAAACGGGATCCAGTTCATATCCCGCAGAAGCACGGTCTGTGTCGGAGCCGGTCTGCGGTTCCGAGCACAACATCCGTACCGCGCTTGCCGAGTACATACATCCGACTGCCGAAGGCAAGTTCCAGCCCGCGCCGCTGTCCGACCGTGTATGCCTCCATCCCCTTATGGGGGCCGTAGTCCGTACCGTCCGTGCCGACAAAATGTCCCGCCTGCGGAACCAGCCCGCGTGCGGTCAGATATGCCATATAATCCCCGTCCGGCACAAAGCAGATATCCTGACTGTCGTGCTTGGAGGCGACCGGCAAGCCCGCCTCCCGGGCAAGCGTCCGCACCTCGTCCTTGGTCAGCCCGCCGAGCGGCAGAAGGGTATGGGAAAGTTGATGCTGATGCAGCACCGCCAGCATATAGGTCTGATCCTTTGCCGCATCTTTGGCGGTCTTCAGCAGATACCGCCCGCTGCCCCGGTCATATTCGATACGGGCATAGTGTCCCGTGGCGATCCCGTCACAGCCTTGTGCGAGTGCCGCCTCCGCGAACAGACCGAATTTCATCGTTTTGTTGCAGACGATACAGGGATTTGGTGTTTCTCCCGCCTGATAAGTCTCCGCAAAGGGGCGGATGACATTTTTATAAAATTCGTCCCTCCAGTCAAAGACCGCAAACGGGATGCCGAGCGTATCCGCACACTGCCGTGCATCCTCGGTCTCCTGCTCTCCGCCGTCGCGGACGAGCATCGTGCCGCCGCGCACGGTATAGCCTTCCTTTTGCAGACACAGACAGGCAACCGCGCTGTCTACCCCGCCGGACATGGCGGCAAGGATCGTCTTCATTCGATCAGCCCCTTATTTGGGTAGATTTTTCATGGTCAGAGAAATGCGCTTGCGCTTTTCATCGACCTCTATGACCGCGACCTTGACGATATCACCGACCGCGACGATCTCGCTCGGATGCTTGATAAACTTGTTGCACACCTGTGAGATATGCACCAGTCCGTCCTGATGGACACCGATATCGACAAACACGCCGAAGTCGATGACATTGCGCACGGTGCCGGTCAGCACCATTCCGGGCTTGAGATCCTTCATTTCCAGCACATCGGTGCGCAGGATCGGAGGCGGCAGTTCGTCACGCGGATCTCTGCCGGGCTTCAACAGTTCTTTGACGATGTCGCGCAGGGTCGGAACTCCGACACCGCAGAATTCGGATGCTCTTGCCTCGGTCACCTCGTCCAGCCGCTTTTGCAGTTCGGAGATGTTTCCGTCCCGCACATCCGCAAGGGTGTACCCGCAGAGGGTCAGCAGTTTTTCCGCCGCATCGTAAGACTCGGGATGTACGCCCGTGTTGTCCAAAATCTGCTTGCTTTCCGGCACACGCAGGAAGCCGGCACACTGCTCAAACGCTTTCGGTCCGAGTTTCGGCACTTTGAGAAGTTGTTTTCGTGCGGTGAAAATACCGTTTTCCTCACGGTATGCCACAATATTTTTTGCAAGGGTCACGGACAGACCCGAAACCTGCTTCAAAAGGGACGGGGAGGCGGTGTTGAGATCGACACCGACGGCATTGACACAACTTTCCACCACGCCGCCGAGGGCTTCATCCAGACGCTTTTCGGGCATATCGTGCTGATACTGTCCCACGCCGATCGCCTTGGGGTCGATCTTGACCAGTTCTGCCAGCGGATCCTGCAAACGGCGGGCGATCGACACCGCACTGCGGAGGTTGACATCGTACTGCGGGAATTCCTCCGCTGCCAGTTTGGAGGCGGAATAGACGGAGGCACCCGCCTCGTTGACGATCATATAGGACACGCCGGGACACTGCCGCAGAAGTTCCACCGTCATCGCTTCCGTTTCGCGGGAAGCCGTGCCGTTGCCGATGGCGATATGCCGGACACCGTTTTTGAGGATCATCATACGCAGGGTACGAATGGCATCCTGCTTTTTTGCCTCGGAAAAGGTGGGATAGACCACAGCGGTGTCCAGCACCTTTCCCGTGCCGTCCACGACCGCGACCTTGCACCCGTGTGCATAGCCGGGATCCAGTCCCATCGTCACACAGCCCTTGACCGGCGGCTGCATCAGAAGCGGCTTGAGGTTGAGCGCAAAATTGCGGATGGCACTTTCGGAGGCACTCTCGGTCAGAAGATTGCGCAGCTCGCGTTCGATCGACGGGGCGATCAGACGGTCATAGGCGTCTGCGGCGGCGGCTTCGACCAGCGCGGTCGCGGCAGAGCCGGGACGGACGGAATGGTTGCGCACGATGCGCAGTGCCAGTGCCGGATCGACATCCAGCGAGACCTTGAGACAGTCCTCCCGCTCACCGCGGTTGATCGCCAATATCTGATGGCTTTGCAGTCTGGACAGCGGCTGTTTGAAATCATAATACAGCCGATAGACGGAATCCTTGTCGGCATCCGCCGCACAGGAGACCGCCGTGCCGAATTTCCGCATCAGTTCGCGCAGGGATTTGCGGATATCCGCATCGTCGGAAATGCGCTCGGCAATGATATCGGAGGCACCCGACAGTGCATCGGCGAGCGTTTCCACGCCGAGTTCTGAGTTTACATAATCCTGTGCCAGTACCTCGGGAGCGGGGCAGTCGGGCGCTTGGGCAAAGAGAATATCCGCCAGCGGCTCCAAGCCCTTTTCCTTTGCCACGGTGGCGCGGGTACGGCGCTTTTGCTTGTAAGGACGGTAGAGGTCCTCCACCTCGGCAAGCGTTGCGGCGGCATCGATGGCGGCAGCCAGTTCCTCGGTGAGTTTGCCCTGATTTTCGATGGATTTTTTGACCTCGTCGCGCCGCGCCTGCAAATTGCGCAGATAGGTCAGCCGGTCAAAGAGATCACGCAGGGCGGTGTCATCCATCCCGCCGTGCAGTTCCTTGCGGTAGCGGGCGATAAAGGGGATGGTGTTGCCCTCGTCGATAAGGCGCACAACATTTTCCACATAGGTTTCCTTTTGGTTGAGTTCCTGTGCAAGCAGGGAAATGATCTGTTCCATAGGGTTCTCCGTTTCAAAATAAAATACTGTAGAGACTATATCACATTTTTCCCGGTTTGTCATCCGCTGTTTACAGGGAGCCGTGCGCATAAAGGCATTTTGTTCCGAAATATTCTTATTTTTTACGGAATACCGATCCTGCGGTCACCTCCAGAGATCCAGACACTTGAAAGAGAGCATTACACCTCCTGCGTTGCTCAGCGCAACGGCATCGGATATCTCAAAGAGACGCGACAGGTGCTTCATGATCGCTTCGTTGCGGATATAAGTCGGGGAAGGAAAGGTGAGGCTTGCGCAGGTGTGCCGGTGTGTGTTTTCCTTGTCTTCCGCATAATACTTCACGGCAGGAGCACAGCGCCGGATCGCCTCACACTCTTTTCTGATCTCGTCGATCAGCGCGGATTTTCTGTCATCCATCACCGTACCGACAAAGGTTTCGTTTTCCCGCACCATTGCGGCGATCTTCGGGTCTTCGTACTCCTGCAGTTCACGCTCCAACTGCAAATTGATGATCTTTTTCATTTCTTCTTTTGTTTTCATTTTGGTTTTTCCTCCGATATGAAAAAATTTTTGCAGGCAGGTTTTTGTGTCTGCTTATATATAAGACAGATTTTCCCGTGTTTTACAACCGTCTTTCAAAAAAATTATTTGCTGTCAATCAGACGGATCCTTGATGGACTCTCGATCATCGGCAGCAGATCCTTCACTTCGTTCAGGATGACACAGAAAACGGCAGCAGATCGCTCACTTCGTTCAGGATGACACAGAAAACGGCAGCAGATCCCTCACTTCGTTCAGGATGACATAAAAACGCACTGCACCAAAAGTTTGTCATTGCGAGGGCGCTTGCGCCCGTGGCAATCTGTCCGTATCGGGTTTTGCGATGCACTGAAATCTATGCTCCACATCGGTAGGGGCGACCTGCGGTCGCCCGCTATCTGGAAGCACGATTCAGGCATTCGGGCGAACACAGTTCGCCCCTACGGCGGACTGCCGCACCCTGCGTAGGGGCGACCTGCGGTCGCCCGCTATCGGGAAGCACGATTCAGGCATTCGGGCGAACACAGTTCGCCCCTACGGCGGAATTCAAATATGCTTCAGAAGAAAACAGGTACTTACGAAAATTGCAGGGACAGATTGCCACGACCGGTTTGAGAACCGGTCTTGCAATGACACATCAAGAAGTGCGGTGCAAATCAGTCCGCTAAATTCTGATTTAGCGGACTGGCTCCTATACCCCCGTAGGGAACGGTCTTGACCGTTCCGGATGCACAATACAGCGAATAGCGGAACGGTCAAGGTGTTCCCTGCAGTGCGGTTTGCAGGACTTATTGACCACGCGATGAATATCGTGACTGCAAAACGATGTTTTGCAGGAAATGCGCATTGAAAACAAAACAGGGGCGTCAATCAAGGAAGCGCCCCCTGATTGGTAATTCGCCGGTAGTTTGACACAAAATGTTTGCATTTCCTCAAAAGATCTTTTCCAAATATTTACTCGCATACTGCCGGATTTTTCCTCCATCACCAGGCAGATTTGCTTTTGCGGGCATTGACTTTTTCAAGCGGATTTTCTGTAATTAAATTGTATATCCAGAAGATGGGGGAGTGGCATTTTTTCAAAAAATGCCGCATTAGCCACAAACTGCTCTCATTCGTATATCGAATCAAACGGCAAAAAAGCGGTAAAGGAGTCTGAATGATGAGAAAACTTCAAAAAACACTGGTCTGTTTCCTGCTGGTGCTCTGTATGCTGGCACAGGTCGTGCCGGTCTCGGTATTTGCGGCAAACGGGCAGACGGCGGAAGACGGACTCGGTTCGTCCACACGCGCCACAACACGCCTGCCCTCCGAGGCAGACAAATTCACCGATGTGGAAAAGGGAAAATGGTACTATGACTCCGTCTGCTATGTGACGGACAACGGTATTTTCTCCGGCACCTCCGACACCACCTTCTCCCCCAACGGCACGATGACCCGTGCCATGGTCGTGACGGTGCTGGCAAAACTGGCAGGGGTCGATCTTGACGAGTATGAAGGCGACACCGGCTTTTCCGATGTTGAACGCGGAAGCTGGTATGAGCGGCAGGTCGCGTGGGCGGTGAAATATTCCGTCACCGCAGGCACCGGCAACGGCAAATTCAGCCCCGATCGGGCAGTGACCCGTCAGGAGATCGCCGCACTGTTTGTCAAATATTTCACCGTGTTCGGTGTCTCTCTCGGTGATGACTGCGTGACGGATGCCGAGCCGACCGATCTTGCCGCCTGCGCGGACTGGGCACAGCAGAGCATCCTTGTCCTGTGGCAGCGCGGGATGATGGTCGGTGACGGGAGCGGTGCTTTTGATCCCGCAAGGATCTGCACCCGTGCCGAATGTGCGGCGATCTGTATGCAGTTCCATAAAGCCGTCGCCGAATGGAAGGATAAGCCCGGCGACGATCCGTGGGTCCCCGTGACCCCCGGCGGTGAGGGCACCTACAAGGTCGCGTTCTACGACGAGAACGGCGGCTACATCACCACGATGGAAGCCAAAAACGGCACCGGTCTGGGTGCGGGGAATGTCCCGTATTACGCCGACCCCGACTATGACGGCGGCAATTATTTCTGGGGCTGGTTCTACGACGGTGAAGACGGCAAACTCCACCTGTTCAACACGCTCTACCCCTACAACGAGGATATGGTACTGCGGGCGATCTGCGGGACCCGCGCAGACATCAGCGCATATCTGGAGGACGAGTGCTATATCATCGAAGCCCCTGTGGACACGGATTACACCGTGACCATCCGCCCGAAGACTTCCGATGCCGCATTTGACCCCGACTATGACCTTGCGGTCTATGCCAACGAATATGACCGCCGTGTCACCTATACGGTCGAACGGCAGGAAAACGGCGACTATGTCATCATCATCGACGGCTTCCAGCCCGGTGTGTACTACACGATGGTGCTGAACAAAGACTTTGTTTTCCTCAACAGTGAGACCGGCGAGCCGCTGGACGAACTGGTACGGTACATCGAATTCCACATTGACAAGCCGGTACATACGGAACTGATCTTCCGTGACGGCATCGTGTGGCTCCCGACCAGTGAGGCAAAGTTTTACAGTGAACTGGGAGATGCCCCCGGGCTGGGTGTCCCGCGTGCGGCGGACGATACCGAGACCGCGCTCGGCAACGGCATCTTTACATACAACCCCGAAACCAGCAAATATCAGTATGAGGTCGGCACCGTGATCTGCGTCTACAACGATGATACCGTCACGCTGGAGGATGCCGGCGGAAAGCCCGTGGAGGTTCAGCGTCTTGCACCGAACGAGCGCGAATATGACGAGGCGGCTTATGACGGACTGGGCTATTCCTATGCCGATCTGTACGACAGCACGCAGGATGCGTTCTATATCGTCACGGATACCTGTCAGACTATGGAATTCCGGATCTGCTGCAATTACCGAGAACTCAACAGCGACGAGATCGACCGGATCCTCTATGTGCCGGATGTGATCCCCTATCAGGTGCAGGAACTTCCCGGCGAGGACGGCGGCACGATCGAAAACTATGCCGCTTATGACGCAGAGGTCTATGCCGCCTACAGCGGTGACAAAAAGCCCGCGCCGAAGGTCGGCGATTTTGTCACCGTCTATACCGAAGAACTCCGCTATTACGGTGAGCAGGATTTCAAGGATATCCGCAGCGGGGAATTCAAGGGCGAGATCCCCTATGCCTACGGAATGATCACCGCCGTGGACGGGATGAAACTGACCTATGCGACTGTGACCGCAGACGATGTGGTCGCCGCGATGAACTATATCGACGAATACTATGTCGAGCGTTATATCCCGAAAAATCTTCAGCCGCAGATCTCACAGGAGGATATCGACGCATTCCGGGAGCAGACCGAGGAACTTCTGGACGAGGAGACCATCCGTGCCTTCATCACCACCGGCATCGAGGAGGATGCCGCACAGGGCAGTGCGGAGGCACAGGAGGCACTGGAGATCCTCAAAAACAACGAGATCTCCGTTCCTGCCGCGAGAAAGCCCGAAGGCATTCGCGGGGAATACCCGGACGACACCAAAAAGATCGAGGTCACGGGCAAGGCAGTCGCCTTTGACATTGACACCGACCATCTTTCCTACATCCCGAATGCCACCGGCAGATGGACGCTTTCCGTCAACATCGGTATGATGCTGATCGTCAAACTGCGCCTCCGGGAGGGTGTCAACCTCTATTACGCCATCTCTGCCAATTTCACACAGGAACTTTCCATCGGTCTCAAGGCTTCCGGTAGATTTGATGTCAAGTGGTATCTGTGCGTTCCCGTGCCGAAACACGTGGAATTCTCCATCTCCGCGATCGCCGATACGGCAACGGATGTCACACTGGATATCCGTCACTTCACCGTGGACAAGACCCATATGGGCAAGCAAAGCCTGTACGGCAGACAGGCAGACGCACAGGAGATGTGGCAGAACTTCCAGGAATTTTTGCTCAGTGATGCCTTTGTCAGCCACGGTGCCGCCCTGTACTCCAAGGAGGCGGAATACTATGCGCTGGTCGCAGAGGCTACTGCGATCCCCAAAAATCAGGTAGCGGAGCGCGAAGCCGCTGAAATTCAGGTGCGGCTCAAAGCCAAAGAGCTTAACGATATGTGGACGGACAAGCAATACGGTATCGACGCGGCGTGGAACCGCTTCTACCTGCAGGGCGGCTCCGCCGCGTGGAATGAAATGCAGACCAAGGCGGCGGAAAAGGCGGCATTTGAGGCAAAGGACGAACTGATCGCCAATATCGTCAATATCGGACAGCACTGGAACTTCACCGACAAACTGGTCGAAAAATTCACCACCGATGCCAAAAAGTCCACGGAGGATGCCGCAAAGGAACTGGCAGATCTGAACGAGGACGGCACCGAGAGCGAGGAATGGAAGCAGGCGCAAAAGGCTCTGGAGGCGGCAAAACTCGAACAGGAGCAGGCGGTCAAAAAGGCAAAGGAGCAGCGCGAGGCGACCGACAAGAACATCGAATCCGCCTTTGAAGATATCGACAAAGCACTGCGCATCACACAGGGACTTCTGAACACCGGTGCTGCCGCCGTGGAGACGATGCTGACGCAGATGCGGGCAGATCCCGTCGAAAATGCCTCTGCGATCGAAAAGGCGGAGGCGGTGCTGGAATACATCGAGACCTCCCGGAATGTGACCGTCACCGCAAGAAAACTGATCGCAGGCGTCAAGCACGTGTACGAATCCGTGTACTGCATCATCAAGATCGCCAAGCAGGACACCACGGGGCTGAACATCATCGGTGAGATCTACAACGCCGCAAAGGACCTCAATCTTGCGCTGAAGGACTGCAAACTCATTCTTGCCGACCTGCAGGCAAATTACTTTGACGAAGGCAGTGAGGGTTACGGCAACTGTCAGGAGGGTATGAACGCGATCCTCAAGATCACGAATATCACGGACAAGGTACTGGAATATTTCTATTTCCTTGCGGTGCTCATTGATGCCAATCCCGGCACGGCAGAGACCACCGACGGCATCGCCAATGTTCCGACCACCTCCAAATACTGGAAATTCCGCCTGATCCGAAGCGGCGACTTTACGGAATTCTCCCTCAACACCGAGATCCTCAACAACCTCAACGGTCCGGACGAAGGACTGGACAAGGACAACATCAAGCAGATCGCCGCAAAGTATGCGGAGATGTGTGCCATTACCAACACCTGGATGGATCTGTACCGCAAGGAGATCGCCTCCGTCGATGTGCCGATCTTCCCCGGTCTGGATGCCACCATCGGCGCAGACTTTGTCGTGCAGGCAAACATCAATGTCGCGGCAAACTTCAACTTCCATGTCGATTACGGCAAGGAATTCCGGATCTCGCTGGATATTCTGGACTGGGATTTTGACACGAGTTGTCTGGACCGCTCCAACCAAAAACTCTCCGTTTCCCTCATTGCGATGGGCACACTCGGTTTCCGTGTGGGCTTTGAGGTCAAGATCGGGCTGAAGATCATCAAGATCTTCACGGTCGGCACCACGATCGAAATTATGCCCTATATCAACCTGTATGCCTATGTGCTGTTCCAGTACAACCGTGACCTGTCCTCGGGAGCCTCCGAGGCAAAACTCAAGGGCGCGATGTATATCGACATCGGCATCCATATCGGCTTCAATCTGGCATTGAAGATGGACGTTCTTGTCTACAAAAACACCTGGAAATGGAACCTCTGGAACAAAAACATTACCCTTGCGGATATCGGGGATCGGCACAATGTCTACAATTTTGCCTACGATCAGCCGTCCGTTGCGGCACTGACCGGCGCGGATGTCGAAACTGCCGTCCGGGGTACGGAGGCGGACAAGAGCAAACTCAACACCTCACCGGACGGACTGCTCATCGTCAATTCCGCCACGGACTACAAACTGCCTGCGGCGGCAAGAGATATGGGCTATATGGATATGACCAACGGTTCTCTCGGTCATATGGCGTATGACGCAAGCCGCTACAAATACACCTTCTTCACCGTTCCGAAGGAATATGACGGCACGGACTACACGGTGGAAAACAATCTGCCGCTGTATTATGAAATGATCGAAGTGCCGGTGCTGGATGAATACGGCAACACCGTCTATGAAGAAAACGACGGTGCCGGCATCCCGCTGGATATCACGGTGGAGATCGACGAGACGCAGTTCAAGGAAAAATATGTCATCGGCACCAACGAAGGTACGCCTGTGATGCAGTGGGTCGCATCCGACAAGCTGGTGATCGACGCGGACGGCATCGGGGAAGGAAAGTATGTGATCGACGACCGCTTCCGTGCCGACAAGGACGGCAGGATCACCTTCACTCCCGAAACAGGCGCAGACGGCGGCATCTATGCGCAGGATGTCTATGTCTACATCGAATGGCAGGAGGGTGCGCTGGAGATCTCCAACTATCCCGTCCGCCGCCTTGTCCATATCCTCTGGACAAACGAAGACCCCATCACATGGCTGAACTTTGAAGTCGTTCTGGTCGAGCGCAACCACCTCACGGACGAGAAGGAAGAATACACCTTATGGAACGATACCTCCATCCGGGGCTATGATACCGTTTTCATCCCGACACTGGACACAGTGCTCGACGGCGTAGATGAACAGCAGATGATCTATGACCGCGAAAAGACCACCTACACCGGCTCTGCACAGAATGACGGCACACTGGTGCCTTACCCCCGGGAAAACAGCACCTTCTACATCACTGCCGAACTGAAGGAATACGGTCTGGATATCTACGGACTGGATAAGGACGGCAACGACCTCAAGCGGACACTCACCGAAAAATACGGTTACCGCTTCCCCATCGATGAAATGACCCTGCCGACAGAGGTCACCGCGACCGACGATGCCGGCAACCCGAGATATCTGCGGCTGGCAGGCTATCTGCCGATGCAGACCAAGGACGGGATCGAAGAGCCGTGGACGGGCGTGTGGGAGAACTCCGCAGAGGACGCACGGGGTATGTGGGATCATCCCATCGACCTACAGATGGCTCTGGATCTCACGGATGAGAACATTCCCCGCTATCTGAAAGCCTACTATGACGACGAGACCGTCAAGGCAGTCTTCACCTTTGTCGGTGCAGACCACGGACAGATCACGCAGTATCTGCGGCGGGGCAATGCGCCCGATCTGACCGCAGTGAATGCGGAGATCGAAAAACTGCAGGCACAGGCG
>R25__coassemble_984_pt1 | contig 15228 bp, 14 predicted proteins | sample R25__metabat2_low_PE_026 | metagenome-assembled genome bin R25
GAAGCGGCATGCACGGGGCAATGCCCTGTGACGGGCGACCGCGAGGGTCGCCCCTACGGTGAAATACGCTGGAGCAATACAAGGGAAAATAGTTCACGGGACTGTAGAAAATCAATCCTACAGTCCCGTGTTTTCTGCCATTTTTAAGCGATTGTCAGGGCATTTCGTCTTCTACTGCGGACAGATCGGTCGGTTCGTCTTCAATGGAAAGCTGTTCGCCGGACTGCATCGCCTGCCACTGCTCCTTTGTCACAAGAAGCTGTCTGGGCTTTGAACCTTCAAAGGGACCGACCAGACCGCGTTCTTCCATTTCATCCACGATCCGTGCCGCACGGGCATAGCCGAGTTTCAACCGCCTTTGGAGCATCGAAACGGATGCCTGACCGGTTTCCAGTATGACCTCGACCGCCGCAGGCAGAAGTTCGTCTCCGTCCTCACTGCTCTGTGCAGGTGACGGTTCACTGCCGTGTCCCTTACTGCCCTGCTGTTCTGCTTTCAGGTCGATCTGTGCCTGTACCTCGTCGGAATAATTTGCATCGCCGTGCTGTTTGACGAAGTCCGTCACCCGCTGAACCTCTTCATCGGAGACGAAACAGCCCTGCACACGCTTGGGCTTTCCCTTGCCGAGCGGTGCAAAGAGCATATCGCCCTTGCCGACCAGTTTTTCCGCGCCCATCGTGTCCAGAATGATACGGGATTCCATCGCGGAGGAAACGGCAAATGCGATCCGTGACGGGATATTTGCTTTCATCAGACCGGTGATGACATCGGAGGACGGCCGCTGTGTGGCGATCACCAGATGGATGCCCGAGGCACGGCCCATCTGTGCGATGCGGCAGATAGACTCTTCCACTTCCTTTGCGGCGACCAGCATCAGATCTGCCAACTCGTCGATCACGACAACGATCTGCTCCATCGGCTTCAGTTCGTCATCACAGCGCACCTGCTTGTTGTAGGATTCCAGATCGCGGACGCCCGCTTCGGACATCATACGGTAACGCCGCATCATCTCCGTGACGGTCCACTGGAGTGCGCCTGCCGCCTTTTTCGGGTCGGTGACTACAGGGATCAGCAGATGGGGAATGCCGTTGTAAATGCCGAGTTCGACCATCTTCGGGTCTACCATGATCAGGCGAACTTCCTCGGGCTTGGACTTGTAGAGCAGGGAAATGATCAGGCTGTTCATACAAACGGATTTGCCCGAGCCTGTGGTACCTGCGATCAGCATATGCGGCAGTTTGGAAATATCGCCGACGATGCAGTTTCCGCTGATATCCTTGCCGACAGAGAAGGATACGCTGGACTGTGCCTCACGGAAGGCAGAGGAATCAATGACCTCCCGCAGGGAAACGGTGCTGACCAGTTTGTTCGGCACTTCGATGCCGACCACGGAGATCTTGTCGGGGATTGCGGAAATACGGACACCGGAGGCACCGAGAGAAAGGGCAATATCGTCCGCAAGTGTAGTCAGGCGATTGAGCCGCACACCCTGTGCAAGTTCCAGTTCATACATCGTCACGGAAGGACCCCGGGTGACATTGATGATCTGTGCATCGACATTGAAGCATTCCAGCGTTTCTTTCAGCCGCTGGGTATTCTCACGCATTTCCTGTGTTCCGTCGACTGAGGCGCGTTTGGACTCTGCCAGCAGAGACACGGGCGGGAAAATGTATTCCTCGTGTACTTCCTCTTCCTGTGCGGCGATCTCGTTTGCGATCTCCCGTGCCGCCTTTTTTGCCTCGCCCTTTTTCAGTTTTTCGGAGTCATCCTCGATAGGCTCTTCCGGTTCCTCAGCGGCAGTCGGTGCCGGTTCGGTCACACGAAGCGGAGTGACCTTGATCTCCTCCGGGGTTTTCGGAGGCTCGGTCTGCGTCTGCTTTGCACGCTGCTGCAGAATGAATTCGTCCGGCGAGGTCGGACTCTCTTTGCGGCGGGCGGCAGATTCTTTTTTTGCTTCCTGTGTCGGTACAGCCGGTGGATCGTCGACCGGAAGATCGTAGGTAAATCTTTTGCGCTCTGCGCGCTCCTGCCTGCGTTCATTATGCTCTTCCCGGCGCTGAGAGATGCGCTCTACCAAAACCTCTGCCGGTTCTCTGCGCTCTTTTTCGGGCTTCGGCGAGGTTTCGCGGTGATGGTTGATCGCCCGCAAAAGACCCGTCAATGTCAGATTCAAAGAGGAAAGCAGTGTGACGATCATCAAAAGCAGACTGATGATCCACGCACTGACACCGCCGATCAGGCTGAAAAGGATCGCCAGACCTCCGCCGATGATGCCGCCGCCTGCCGATTGATCTCTGCCGAGCGCATAAAGTTCGCCGATCGGTTGAGACTTTGCGGGTCCCAGAGCAAGATGTGCAATGCAGGATACCAGCACCACGAAGGAAAGGGAGCACAGCACACGCATCGTGACCGGCCTGCCACCGTGGAATACCAGAGCGATAAAGCACAGGACAAGTCCCAACGGCAAAATGATCAGGCTGACCGGACCGAGCAGACCCTTGAACAGGCGGGAGATCAGATTGTCCTCCCCGAAACTGCTGAACACGATCACGATCGCAAGGATCAGGCAGAGAATCCCCCAGATCTCTTTGCAAAACTGCTGATAAAGACTCTTTTCCTGCTTCTGCTCCTTTCCGGAGCCTTTTTTCTTCTTATCCGAAGCTTTTGCCATTCTTATGTACTCCTGTTTTTATGATATCAGTGAGATGATGAGCGCAAACAGACCGGCACCCCAGCACCAGAAAGCAAAACCGCCGAATTTGTTGCGCTCTGCCATTTTCTTCAGGAAGGTGATCGCAAAATATCCGCTGATACCGGCAACGAGCATACCGGGAAGACATACCCAAAGACTGAGACCGCCGAGACCGACTTTTGCTGCATCGAGAACCTCCAGAAAGGTTGCCGCAAGGACAGTCGGTATGGACATCAGAAAAGAGAACTTCAGAGCAAAGGTCCGGTTCAGTCCCCGTGCGGTGCCCATCGTGATCGTGGCACCGGAACGGGAAAGACCCGGAATGACGGCAAGCATCTGTGCAACGCCGACGAGAAGCGCGTCAAAAACCGTCATACTCTTTTCGTCCTTTTTTCCTGCCGGAAGACGGTCGGAGAAATACAGCAGCATACCGGTCAGGATCAGCATCACGCCGATGAAGACCGTTGCGTGCAGTCCGCTTCCCAAGCCCTCCAGCCAATCCTTGACCGGCAGGATCAAAAACAGGGGCAAAAGAGAAATGATCAGAAACAGGATCATTCTTCTTGCGGCAATGTTTTTTTCTTTTTTTCCGGAAGTCGGAAGGATACGGCACATTTTCAGAAACTCGGTCAGCAGTTCACCGATCTCTTTTCGGTAGGCAAGGATGACCGCGATCAGGGTTGCAAAGTGAAGCATCACATCAAAAAAGATGTAATTTGTGCCGATGTCGGATAGCCCCATCAGTTTTTCTGCGATTTTCAGGTGACCGGAACTGGAGATCGGCAAAAACTCCGCAACGCCCTGCACCAAACCGAGAATGACAGCCTGAATGAGATTCATATTCTGTCCTCCGTCAGATGATCGTACATATACAAATTCATTATATCACATCCTTCCACCGTTTTCCACACTTTTATTTTTGCTTTTTGGCGGACCGTTTTCCGGATGCACGGATCATCCGATGCAGGGCATCAAAGGCATCTTTCAAGCCGCCGAGCCGGTCGATCAGACCGCAGGCTACTGCCTCTTTGCCGTAAAGCACCGTGCCCACATCCGTCGCCATTTCACCGGTCGCCATCATATAGTTTAGAAAACGGTCGGCAGAGATATGACTGTTTGTCGTGACAAATTCCACGATCTGGTTCTGAATACGGTTAAAATACTGAAAGGTCGCCGGTGCGCCGACCACGGTCCCGCTCATCCGTACGGGATGGATCGTCATACTTGCAGTGGGAGCGATCAGGCTTTTCTTTGCGGAAACGGCAAGCGGAACGCCGATGGAATGCCCGCCGCCGAGCACCAGAGAGACGGTCGGCTTGCGCATTCCCGCGATCAGTTCGGCGATGGCAAGTCCCGCTTCGATGGCCCCGCCGACGGTGTTGAGAAGCAGAAGCAGTCCGTCGATCTCGTCACTTTCCTCAATGTCAGCGAGCAGAGGAAGAACGTGCTCATATTTGGTCGTTTTGAAGTTTTCCGGGGCAGTCTGATGCCCCTCGATCTGTCCGATGATCGTAAGGGTGTAAATATTACCCTGCTTCGTCTTGCTGACTGCACTGCCCAGATCGATAATGTTATCCGAGCGTTCCTGCTGTTCGCGGTCATAACTGTCCATTGGGAGCCTCCTGAAAAAGCATTTTCAGGATAGTATTGCCGTTTGATTGAAAAATATGTGAGAGCGGCGCAAATCACAGCAGGGAAGGATAAACCGGAATTTACAGTTTCGTGTCATCCTGAACGAAGTGAAGGATCTACTACTGTATTACGAGGCGAGATCCTTCGTCGCTCTGCTCCTCAGGATGACACACAAGTGGGATGCAAAAGTCTGATTTCCCGTCCTGTTTGTGCAGAAAATCACATTTTTTTGTAAAACATCAAAAATCAAAGAAAAAACAGGTAAATAAACACAAAACAGATCGCGGCGCACAGCATCAAAAGTGCAAACGACACACTGCCGAAAATTCGTGCGGTTGTGTCCCGTAAGGTCTTTCCCGCACGGAAAAACAAATCTGCATACTTCCGCTCTCCGACAGACTCTCTGCCGTGCCGGATCGCGGCTCGGTCGAACACCCTTCCGAACTTATATGAAACGCTTGCGTGAGTTTTATCTTCGTCCGGTTCAGGACTGTCCCGGTACACCGTTCTGCGCAAAAGTAAAATCAGCGCATCGGTCAGATCGCAGAACCCATGGCTGACGATCCCCGTCACACGGAGAAAAACTTTGCTGACCGGAGCCGTCAGACGGTTTTCTCCAAAAAGCGCACCGAGCCAACCGGCAAAACGGACAGCCCCGCTCCACAAATGCTTTGTCAGCCGGTTTTCTCCGAACAGTGCGGCGATCCATCCGAAAATCGCAGGAAGCCATCGGAGCAGCAACGGACGGTACACGGCATTCTCCAAGTCTGTTTTATCCGACAAACAATTTATATAAGTCTTGTTTCTGCAAAGAATTTTTCGCACCACAAGCAAATATACTGCGGCTCCGATCCCAATGGAAATAAATGCACCCTTGAGATTTTCCGATGACAGATACTTTACCGTGTGTTCCAAACTGCCGGTGTGAAAAAAATCGGTACCGAGGTCGGCAATGCTGTTCATCGAGAAATGTGCCGTCAGACCGAGGAGAGGCAGTAGGAGTTGCGAGCCGAGGACCGCCACGACGCCTGCGGGATTCATATACTTCTTTTTTGCGTCAAATTCTGCCTGCTTGGTCGGGTGCTTTTCCACAAAGACGGAAACAAACAGTTTGGTCATATAGGCGACTGTCAGACCGCCGGAGATCAGAAACAGCCATTCTATGAGTTTCAGCCCGGTATAGATCGCCGTACCCTCCACGATGCTCTCGTGAAGAAGGGTTTTGCTGATATAGCCGTTGAGCAGCGGAACACCGCCGATGCCTGCGGCACTAAGCAAAAATGCGAGCATCAGGACAGGTTTTTTTCTGCCGAAGCCGCGGATATCGTTGAGATCCAACTGATGCAGATTATTATAGATCACGCCGGCACACAGAAAAAGCACAAGTTTGAACAGCGAGTGATTGACCATATGCAGCAGTGTCCCACGGGCGGCAAGCGCACCGTCTTTGCCCAAAAGCCCCATCATTCCGATGCCGACAAGAATAAAGCCGATCTGCGACATGGACGAGCAGGCGAGGGTGCGTTTGAGATCGATGCTCAAAAGTGCGAGAACTGCACCGAGCACCATGGTCACAGTCCCAAGAATCAGGATCACACTGCCCCACGCCGGGTCATAGCGGAACAGATCGCACGAGATGGCAAGAATACCGAACACGCCGGATTTTGTCAGAACACCGGAAAGCAGGGCAGAAGCCGGTGCCGGTGCGACCGGATGTGCCTTCGGCAGCCAGATATGCAGGGGGAACATACCCGCCTTGGCTCCGAAACCGAAGAGAATACAACCGCCTGCGGCATAGAGAGTGCCCTTTTGCGGACAGTCTTTTGCAAGTGCATACAGACGGGAAATTTCCGTCGTTCCGAGGGTGTGCTGTAAAAGGAACAGTCCCATCAGTGCCGCCAGACCGCCGATCACCGCAACGGCAAGGTAGGTGTTTGCGGCACGGATCGCATCCGGCGTTTCCTCCTGAATGACCCAGGTATAGGAGGTGAAGGACATAATTTCAAAGAAAATAAGAGCGGTAAACAGATCGGCGGCAAGAAACACGCCCATTGTTGCGCCGAGCGTCATCAGATTGAAGAAAAAGTAGCGGTTACGGCGGTGATGATGTGCAAAATACTCATCGGAAAACAGCAGTGTCATCAGCCACATCCCTGCGATGATCAAAATATAAACTTTGCGGAAACCGTCCAACGCAAAATGCAGTCCGAGGGAGCACACCTGTCCGATAAAAACATTCTTGCTTCCGATGAAGCAGGTCACGACCGCCAGTATCCATTCAAAGAGCCCGATGAGAATTGCAAAGAGATTCCGTGCCTTTTTATGCTTTTTTCCGATAGCGTAACAGACAAACGCCATCAGCATCGGAAAAAATATCAAGCCGATTAAAAGCATAGCCGTTCCCTCCTTTCTCTGAGATAAATCCGAATTTACCTTCCTTATGAAAGGCTTCCCCTTGAGGGGAAGCTGTCAGCCGAAGGCTGACTGATGAGGTGGAAGACCGATTGTACGAATGCACTCTCAAACCTTCAGCTTTCCACCTCATCCGCCCCTTCGGGGCACCTTCCCCTCAAGGGGAAGGCTTTTTGGTGCAGTGCAACGCAAGCAAGCAGTCCGCTAAATTCCGATTTATGCGGTTACGCGCAATACCGCATTCAAAATCGGCTGTGCAAAAATACCTGTCAGGAGAATTCCGACAGCAAGAATCACCATCGACACCAGCATTCGCCAATCCGCTTCTTTCACGGACAGAATCGCAGAAGGATCAAAACTCCTGTCCGGAAACCACGCTCGCCGCACAGTTGTAAACATATAAATTGCAGTCAGAAGTGCGGCGGCAAGCAACACTCCCGCGCCGATATACGCGGTCACCTGTTCCGAGGCGGCGGCAGCGGACAGAAGCTGCCATTTGCTGACAAAGCCCGAAAACGGTGGAATGCCGACCAGTGCCAGTGCGGAAACGGTGAAGCAGGCAAAGGTGACGGGCATTTTTTTGCCCAGTCCGTCCAGTTCACGGATATATTCCTTTCCTGTCCGACACAGCACCGCACCTGCACAGAAAAAGCCTAATATTTTGATCTCCGCATGGAATGCCATATGAAGCAGTCCGGCAGACAAACCTTCCTTTGTCATCATCGTAACGCCGAAAAGGATATAGGATAGATTTGCCACTGTGGAATATGCCAGTCTGCGTTTCCAATGTGTTTCTCTGACAGACCTTGTTGCCCCGTAGAGCATCGTGAAGATCGCAAGGCACTGCACAGCCGTCTGTGCCCATGTCCCCTGCAAAAGTTCTGTCCCAAATGCAAAAAAGGTCAGTCGAATGATGGCAAAAACCCCCGATTTGACCACGGCGACCGCGTGGAGCAGTGCCGTGACCGGGGTGGGTGCGACCGATGCCTTCGGCAGCCAGTAGTCTGTCGGAAATACTGCCGCCTTGACACCGAAGCCGAGAAATCCGAGCAGATAAAAGATCAGAGTGATGTTCGGCTTGCCGTACGGATAGGCGGTGAGCAGTCCACCGAGGGCAAAGTCCCCGGTGATCCCGTTGGAGAGCAGAAACACCATTGCCGCAAACGCAAAAGCGGCACCGCCGAGGGAGAAGATGAAGTAAGTTCTTGCCGCCCGTACGGAGCGTTTATCCAGTTTGTGTATGACGAGCGGCACCGTGGAAAGCGTCAAAAGTTCATAAAAGCAGTACATCGTGAACAGATTGCCGGACATGGCAATACCGAGTGTCACACCGAAGGCGGCGGTAAAGAAGGCGAAAAAGGTCGACTGCCGTTCCTCCTGCTCCATATAGGAAAACGCATAGAGCACCGTCAGCGGCCACAGTGTGGCGATGATGCCGGCAAAAAACCGACCCAAGCCGTCAAAACGCAGACGGAGCACAAGGCTGTCTGCAAAATGCAGAAGTGTGATGCCTTCTGTTTCACAGGTCAGGATCAGCCCCCAGGTCAGAGCGGAGGTCAGAACAGTGACGGCGGTGGTATAAAGTTTTACCGTTCGGTAGGATGCCCGCCGAAGCGGATACAGGAGCAAACCGCCGAACAGCGGCAAAAGGATCGCCGCGAGCAGAAAATAAGCGTTCATTTTTTCCTCTTAAATGAGTGAGTATGCAAGTGCGGACAGGACCTCGGCAAGCGGACCCGCAAAAATCCCGAGCAGGAGCGTTATGGCAGACAGCAGAACAACGGGAAGCCACATCACAGTGCCGCCCTCTTTGGTGCGCTCCTGCGCTTCAAAATCTTTTCCCGGGAAAAAACCGCTGACCGTGATCGGCAGAAGATAGCCTGCGGTCAGAAGTGCGGAGACGAGCAAAACGACGGGGACAAGCCATGAATAGACCGGCAGACCGGAGTCCAGTGCTCCCGAAGCAAGATACCATTTGCTGACAAAGCCCGAAAACGGCGGGATGCCGATAAGTGCAAGAGATGCCAGTGTAAAGCCCCAGAGCGTTTTCGGCATCGTCCTGCCGATGCCCCGGTATTCTTCCACGCTGTGTTTGCCTGTGTTGAAGATGAAGGAGCCTGCCACAAGAAACAGACAGACCTTGATCGCGGCATGAAAAACGATGTGCAGAAGTCCGCCCAGCACACCGGTTGCCGTCATCAGAAACAGTCCGGTCAGAACATAGGAGATCTGACTGACGGAGGAATATGCCAGCCGCTTTTTGAATATCTTTTCGCGGTACGCCATCATAGAACCCATAAAGACCGTCAGCAGAGACAGACCCAGCCACGCATACTGTACCCAGGTTCCCGCAAGAAATCCCGTGCCGACACTGAAATAGACGATGCGCAGGATCGCCAGAACGCCCGCCTTTGCAATGATGCCGGACAGTACGGCAGAGGCGGGTGCCGGTGCGACCGGGTGTGCAGTAGGAAGCCAGCCGTGCAGAGGGTACATTCCGGCTTTTGCGCCGAAGCCGATCACACCGAGGAAGATCACGACAAGTAGCAGGGACTCGTGTCCGGAGACCTTTGCCGCATCCAGACTGCCGCCGACGGAAAAGTCGAGGGTCGTGCTGTACCTTGCAAGGAAGAAGATACAGCAAAGAGCCAGAAAAGCACCCGCGATGGAATAAAACAGATATTTCAAAGCCGCGCGGATCGATTCCTTGGTGCGGTCGTGCAGGACCATCGGCATAGAGAGCAGGGTCAGCGTTTCAAAGAACAGATACATCGTGATGAGGTTCTTTGAAAAGTCCATTCCCATCAGTGCGCCGAGGGAAAGCAGATAGAAGGCGAAGAAGCTGTCCTCCTTTTCGGAGTGCTCCATATAGCGGAACGCAAACGCCCCGGCAAAGAGAAAGCCGAAGGCTGCGATCATCATAAACAGCTTGGAAATACCGTCCATTCTCAAGGCGACCGTCAGCGTGTCCGTCATGGAAAACAGCGTCAGCTCCGCGCTGTCAGCAAGGAGCAGACAGACGGCACCGACTGCCTCCAACATCAGCACCGCAAAGATCAGCAGGCACTTCCCTGTTCGGTTTTTCAGCTTCAAAGCCGGCAAAACAAGCCCTGCCGCAAACGGCAGAAGGATCAGAAACAGCATCAGTATCTCATTCATATAGACGCTCCTTTTTTGTGTCATCCTGAGGGAATGAAATGACCGAAGGATCTACTGCTATATTTCTGAGCAGATCCTTCGCTGGCGCTCAGGATGACACAGGGATTAGGATTTCATATTTCGATTCAAAAAAGGTCGATTCCCTTGGAAAGCAGATCACAAAGCGGCTGTGCGCAGATGCCCGCCGCAAAATTCATCGCCGCAAGACACAGCGCACAGACCGTATAAGAGAGCCGTACAGGAGATTTTTCCGCACAGGGCAGGTCTTCCTCCGGGCGATTGTACAGTCGGATGACCGTACGGGAAAAATAAAAGGTGTTGAGGATCGTACTGACTGCCAGCACGATCAGTGTCGGGATCAGTTTGACATTGGCGTGAAAAGCGGAGATCGCAAACAGATATTTGGAAATAAAACCCATTGTCAGCGGCAGACCGATCATACTGAATGCTCCTGCGGCAAATGCCGCACCCGCAAGTTTGTCTCTGTGCGCCGCGCCCTGCAGCTGTTTGAACCTTTTTCCGCCGCCGGATGCATCGCTGAGTTGTGCCGCCGACAGAAACAGAGCGGGTTTTGTCACTGCATGGGTCAAAATATGGAACAGTGCGGCGATCACGCCGAGCCGTGCGGAGATCCCGAGTCCCATATAGATATAGCCGATCTGTGCCGCCGAGGAATACGCGGTCATCCGGAAAATATCGTTTTCGCGTATCGCGCTGAAAGAGCCGACGAGAATGCCGAGGACGCCGAACAGATAGAGGATATTCGGCACACCGCCGGCATAAAACACCTCTGCACCGAACACATCAAAGATGATCTTGATGAGGAAGAAAAGATAGCCCTTGGAGACCAGCCCCGATAGAATGCCGGCAGACGAGGGCGTTGCCGCACCGTAAGTATCCGGCATCCAGAAATGGAACGGGAACAGACCGCTCTTGATCGCAAGACCGACGGTGATCAGTGCCAGTGCGGCAGTCAGAGGCACATCGGCACCTCCGTCCGCCCAAAGCCCCGCAACAGCCGCCCGCAGATCCGGCATCAGCAGGTGTCCGGTGAGTTGATAGAGCAAAACCACGCCGAGCAGAAACAGTCCCGAGCCGATCAGGCTGAAGATCATATAGCGGACAGCCGCGAGCGTCGTGCGTCCGAGCTGACGGATCATCAGGATCCCGCAGGAGGCAATGGTGCAGATCTCGATAAAAACATAGCCGGTAAAGATATCGTCGGTATAAGCCAGCACCAGCAGAGCCGCCTGTATGAGATCGACCATAACATAGTACAGATTGCTTTTTTTCGGCTCCAGATCGTGCAGAAGTTGCTGCTTTCCGCCGAGCACACAGAAAAACATCACAGCGGAGAATACTGCAGAAAACAGTGCTTCCAGCACACCCAGACGGAGTTCGTTCCCCCACGGATGCGGATAATGTCCCATCAGATAGGTCACATCTCCGACTCGGTTGACATAAATCAGGACGAGTACCGAGGAAAGACAGACAGCGGCATTCAGAAAAAGCGTCAGAATACGGGCGGCTTTTCCCTGCAAAACGGAGGAAATGACGGAGCAGAGCAGACTCAGAACGACGCAGAACAGCGGAAGATTGACGGAAAAACTCATTCGTCCTCCACCTCCTCCTGTTCCTCTTTTGCCATCATATAGATGTCGTCAAGGTTCAGTGTGTGATACCGTTGATACAGTCGGACGGTCAGTGCCAGCATCAGAGCGGTCACGGAAACGGAGACTACGATGCCCGTCAGTACCAGTCCGGCGGGAAGAGGGTTGACATAATTCTCCGCTGCTGTGACACCGCCCGAAATAATGGGGGCTTTTCTGCCTTCGATATAGCCGACAGAGGTCAGGAAAAGGTAGGTCGCGGTGTCCATTATGTTCAGCCCGATGATCTTTTTCAGAAGATTGCGGTGCAGAAGCAGGGTCACAAAACCGACGGCAAACAGGACAACGGCGGCACATTGGATGCGGTTTTCCCACAGTGTACGGAGCATTCAGATACGCCCCCTTTTGAACACGGCATAAAAGCCGTACATCGTGCAGGCAACGACGATCCCGACCGCGATATTGAGCGGCAGGATCAGTCCTGCGGAGAGGATCGCACCAGGGGTGCCGGTCGTGAAGACCGTTTCCAGTCCGTTGGCACCGCAGAAAAAGGAATAGCATTTAGACAGACTGTAAAAGCACAGGGCGCAAAGAACAATGCGCTTATAGGTCTTTTCATTCAAAAACCGCTCCAGCCGGTCAAAACCGAAGGCAATGACATAGAGGATCAGCCCGCTGCCGAGGATGGCACCGCCGGAAAAGCCGCCGCCGGGTCCCAGATGACCGTTCAGGATGATATAGATGCCGAAAAGCACGGTGATCGGAACACCGATCCTTGCCGTCGTGCGCAAGATTAGATCCTTTTTCATCACCCGCCGCTCCGGTTCCGGCATTTCTTCTTTCCGATCTGTCAGCAGAAGCAGGATCAGCACGGCAGAAGCCGCGGTATAAAGCACATGAGATTCTCCGAGCGTGTCAAATGCGCGGTAGTCCAGTATGACCCCGGCAACGAGGTTGACCGCGCCCGTCTCCTCCATTCCCCGGGAAATATAGCGTTCGGATACTTCGTTGTTTGCCGGTGCATTTGCAGAGCCGAAGGCAGGCAGATGCAGGACAGTATCGAACAAAAACAGGATGATGACCGCACAGAGCAGGACAGCCAGCACGGGATATGTGCGGGAGAATGTACGAAGTTCCCGTTCCTCCAGTCTGTGGATTGCCTTTGTCGGTGCTTGATAAGACGGCATATCCGGTGCGGTCGGCTTTCCCTCTGCCGCCAAGGCAGTAAGGTCGAAACTGCCCTCATCCCATTGCTTAAACAGGTTTTTCAGTCTGTGTTGTTTCATTGTTTTCCTTCTCCCGCAGATCGCGGATCTTTTTCAGTGCAACAAACATCAAGATGCTCGATACGCCCGCACCGACAGCCGCTTCGGTGACGGCGAGATCGGGTGCCTCCAGCAGTGCCCATACAACGGACATTATGACGCTGTATGCCATAAAGACGATCAGGCTGACCAATAAATTTTTGGAAACGCAGGTGCAGATCCCGCAGACGACCAGCAGTCCCAGCAAAAAAAGTTCAAACAGATCCATTTTCCTTTTCCCCCATATGCTCCGGTACGGTCTCATCTGTGGAGATCTCCAGACGGCTGACAAGATGCGAGGAAAGCGGACTGCCGATCCAAAGCAGGGCAACGACGGCAAGCAGTTTCCAGATCTCCTCCCATTGACCCGAGGCAAACATCAGCCCGATAAGGATGCAGACGATGCCGAAAGAGTCGATCATAGCTGCACAGTGCATCCGGTTCATCACAAATCGGAAGCGAAAGACCCCGAGAAGCGCAGTGAGGATCACAACGATCCCTGCCAGAATAAAAACTGCGGACAAAACAAATTGAAGGATCTCATTCATCCCGTTTTCCTCTTTTCCTCTGATATGCGGCGATATACACCTGTGCAAGAACGACCACCGCAAGAAAACTCAAAATGCAGTAGATCAGGCTGACATCCAACAGCCAACTTTCCTTCAGAAACAGGGCAAGGACGGCAAGTGCGCCCAAGGACAGTGTCCCGACCATATTGATGCCCATGATGCGGTCTGCAATACGCGGGCCAAGAATGGCGCGGAGCAAGGAAAGGAAGATCCCGATGCCGAGCACACAGAGCGCGGCAAGATACAGGTATCGGTAAAACTGTTCCATTTTACGCCTCCAGTTTTTTCAGCAGACGGACAAAGATGCCGGTTTCTGTCCCTTCGATCATTTTTGCATCCAGACAGTGTACGGTAAGATCATTTCCTGTTGTTTCGACGGTGATCGTCCCCGGGGTGAGGGTGATGGAATTGGCAAGCATATACCGGGCAAATTCCGTTTGGAACTCTGTCCGGACGGTGACGAGTGCCGGCTCGATCTTCCTGCGTTTGCAAAGGATGATCCTGAACACCGTGACATTCGCTTTCAGGATTTCCCAGACCAGCACGGCAAGGTAGGCGAGAAACAGCGGGAACTTTCGGCAGAGCCGAAGTTCCTTTCGCGGGGTGTATCCGAACAGTGCATAACAGAGCAGTGCAAGAAGCCCCGTGATGCCGATGCCGAAAAGAACGGTCTCAACGGTGATTTTGCCATTCAGTAGCAGCCATAGCACAAACAAAAGCAGATACATTTTGTTCCCTCCCTGACAGAAAAAACATACTCCCCTTATATTTTCGTGTATTATATCACAATCTGTCGCACTTGTCATTGATGTTTTTTGAAAATTGCTTGCGAATTATTCCTTCTGCGTATATAATACGGAAAGAATTTCGGAAAGGTTGAAAAAAGTATGAAATACGGGATCATCTGGGATCTGGACGGCACGATGTGGGACTCCGGCGAGCAGGTCGCCATCGCGTGGAACGAATATACAAAATCGCACGGCATTGACAGGCAGTTTACGCCCGATGACTGCCGCAGCTACTGTGGAAAGACGCTGGAGCAGATCGCTGCCGTTGTCTTTCCCGATGCAGACCCCGCATGGCGGGAAAAGGTCATCGTCGGGTGCTGTGATGCCGAGTGCATCCCGCTGGCTGAAAACGGCGGCAGACTGTTTCCCGGACTTGAAGAGGTGCTGGAGCAACTGCACAAAAAGTATCATTTGTCCGTGGTCAGCAACTGCGGATTGGGATACATAGAAGCCTTTTTCACCGGCAACAAAACCGAACGCTATTTTGACGACTATGAGAACGCCGCCCGTACCGGTATGGGAAAAGCCGGGAACATCCGGCTTGTGATGGAGAGAAACGGTATAGACCGTGCTGTCTATATCGGGGACACGCAGGGCGATTTCAACGCCGCCAAACAGGCAAATGTGGATTTTGTTCTTGCCGCTTACGGCTTCGGGGATGCTCCTGAGGCACGGTGGAAGATCGGCAGTCTCTATGAACTGTCCGCAGTGATCGAAAGCATTTTCAAAAACTGATCCCGGATTATGCCGGAATGGGAGGAAGTATGACGATCGGATGTATCCGGGAGCACAACGGCAGTGACGGTCTGCTGACAACAAGGTTCACCCGTTGAAGAGCAGTGTACTCTTCAACGGGTGAACCTTTTGACGGAAAAATCGGAATTTAGCGCACCATTCATGTGTCATCCTGAGGAGCGGAGCGACGAAGGATCTGCTTGGTATTACGGTAGTAGATCCTTCGCTGCGCTCAGGATGACACAAGACTGTAAATTCCGATTTACTGTCCTGTTTCCTGTATCACCGTAGGGAACGGTCTTGTGTCAAGAGCAACATGGTTTACAC
>R25__coassemble_1072_pt1 | contig 14468 bp, 16 predicted proteins | sample R25__metabat2_low_PE_026 | metagenome-assembled genome bin R25
CTGAACGATCTCGCTGTCTTCCAAATGTTCCGACCTCCTTTCATCGTTTTGTAAGGCCTTCACTCAATAAAGCGGATTTTTTGGCATACTGGTTTCACTTTTTCAAAAGAAAAAATACGGCAGTCCGAAAGCGAACTGCCGGGTATGTTACAAAACAGCCGAGTAAACCACGCAAGCATTTCTTGCCGCTGTCCTATTCAAGCAAAAACCGATAGTGCTTTTCGCCGACGGGGATGCCGAGGGTATAGCGGCACACGGTCAGCTCTGCAACGGCGTAATCGCCTTCTGCGTAGTACCTTTCTTCGGTACAGTACCATGCGTCATCCGTAATCGTGACTGTTCCGGCGGCATCTGTACACAAACCGTTTTCATCGAAAATACCGGACAACTCGACCTGCCAGAGCGGTCTGCCGTCACTGCTGTAATAGATCCATTCACGCGTTGCCTGATGGGCTCTGTCGGCGTCGGAGGTGTCGGGCGCACGTTCTTCGTCCGCCGGGAACGCCGCAAACTGCAGGCAGAAGGAGGTACTGACGGCATCGGGATCTTCCTCGCCGAAGCATTTTGCACAGCATAAGCCTTCGCCATTTAGGGCTTCAACACAGTAGCGAAACCCTCGCTGCGAATCTTCCTCTGTAAAGTACATCCGGACACGAACCGTGGTGTTCTCCCCGAATGAATCAAAAGCGTAGCAAGCACAGTCAAGGTGCAATTCTTCGCTGCCTGTGCCGGTCGATATTTGATAAGAGCTCCACTGCGTTGCTTCAATACGGAAGCTCATATCCATATAGCTGCCGTGCTGCACGGCCTCCGCATCCGATTCTCCGCAGTTGATCAGCTCAAACGAGCCCTCCCAGTCCTCCGGTGCATCGGTGCGGTGTGCCCAACTGTCATCGGGATCCTGAAAATCGACTGCCGGATCGTCTGCTGCCTCAGCTTCCGTTTCCGAATCGTAAGCGGCGGCAAACACCGTCAGAAGCAGCACAAGCCCCAGTGCTGCAAGCACTCGAAACATTGTTTTCATCTGTTCCTCCGCTATCCCGTAACGACCAAATACCCGCTCATATCCTGATGATTGCGGATCAGCATCCAGGCGATCGCCGCGAGCAAGAGCAGCAGCGCAAGCGCTGCAACTGCCATTGCGATATTGATCACGCGGTTTCTCGCCCGAAATCGCTCGTTGATTTCGTCCATGCTCATTTCCGAAACAAAGGCGATCGAAATGTCCTCCGGTGTTCCGAAGCGCTTGCTCAGTTCATCTGCCTTTGACCACGGATGCGTAGAAAGGTAATCCATAGCATCCTGCCGCAGATTGTGCAGATACTCCGTCCGTTTCTTTACGTGTACGGGAATTGCCGCAGCGACTGCTTTGCAATAAGCACTCGCGACCTTCTCAAGGGAACGATGATTAAATCGGCAAGAGCTGACAGCGAGAGATTTTGATTCAGGCGAAAGTTCAGAAAACACGGTAATACTTGATGTATTTCCTGTTTTCTGAACTGCACGGATGGGGCAAAAGATCCGCTGCTCAGCCGCAGACGGTTTATTCAGCGTTCCCTTAAGCTGTTTCATCTTTGCGTTCTCCGTGCCGAAGGATCAATGCGGCACCTTCGCTGATCTGCGCATACTCTGCTTTGATCTGCTGCAAATAGGCAACTCCTGCAGGGGTCAGACTGTAATAGACGCGGGTCATCCGCTTGCCGACCAGCACCTTTTCATCGGAGATGTAGCCCTGCTCCTGCAGACGGTAAAGGACAGGATAGAGCGTCCCTTCCTGCAGAACAAGATTGCCCTTGCTGATCCGCTCCGTCTCCTGCACCAACTCGTATCCGTACATCTTTTTGCCTTGGAGCAGAGAGAGAATACACAAGGTCGTGATCCCTTTCTTGAAATGCGACTGTAAGCCTTCTGCCTTCATTCTTGCACCGCCTTTGTTTGTTAGGGAATCTCTGATGAAATCAGAGCTTCTTTAGGATAATCCCACTATAATGCAAATACTTTGAATTGTAAATACTATACAATACAAAATATTGTTGACATCACAGGCAATGCGTGGTAGTTTTGAATTAGACATAATTTCAGGAGGCATTCTATGAAAAGAGTCATTGCGGTTTTCCTGCTTCTGCTGCTTGCGGTATCTCTGTTTGCCTGCACCGCTCCAACAGAGCCGAGTCCGTCTTCTGCTGACATTCCGGATCCCGCATTCGCAAGGTCGCAGGACAGATTTGAGAATTTCATTGAAACCGAAGACTGCTACTATTATCTCTATCAAGGGAAAACGTACTTCTCCTCAAAAGACGATCCCGCATTCTGTCTTCTTTGCGGAAAGCCGGACTGCTCTCACGGCGGAACTGACTGCAACGCCTACACCGGCTTTGCGCTCGGCTGGTGGCAGGGCAAGCTGTACGGTGTCGGAGAGTATAACGCAGATTACATTCTGTTTTCGATGGATGCAGACGGCTCCAACCACAGCGAGATCACAAAAATTGAGCAACCGATCGGCGCAGACGGTGTGCAGGGCGGTAGCTACAGTTTCCTGTTCCATAACGGCTACCTGTACTACTCTGTGGATGCAACGCCGAACGCATTTTACAGCATCGACCTCTCGACTGGAAAGACAACACGGCTTTTTGAAGACTTGCTCGAACGCGGTGCCAGCATTGTGCCGCCTTACCGTTTTGACGGAGATTGCATGTATCTCGTCATTCGGGAGCTTTCGGGAGAAGCAGCACTCTATTGCTGCCGAAATGCAGCAGCGGAAAAAGTCTGCGGTTGGGAGTTTGATGCCCCGCAGTGGAACATCGAAGGGACGACTGTTTTCTTCTATTCTTCGGAGCATCAGGCGTTCTGTGAATATGATATTCCGTCAGATACCCTGACGGAAAAATGCCCGCTTGACGTCACGGACGGCGTTGCCTACTACGATACGGATCGCATTTATTTTGTGGCTTGGGAAACCTTTGGTGTCCCGTCAAGTTTCAAGGTGTTTGACCGGGGCTACCAGCTCCTGGACGAGATGCCCTTGTCTTCGATGCAGGACTATTTGTTTGCCGCAGGTGATAAGCTGTTTTTCACGGGGATGCCCAGTTGTCCCATCACATATTACGTCCCTGCAGCCGCTGTCGGAACAGGGCAGATGGAGCTTTTGAAGGTCACAGATCCTTACGCTCTTCGCTGATCGAACGGAGGTTTATATGAAAAAATCAATCTCTTTCTTCGTTGTGCTTGTTTTGATGCTGCTTGTCGGATGCAGCATAACGCCGCAAAACACTCCACCGGCAAAAGAAGCCTCGGATGTTTACTTGCAGGCTAATCTGCGGAGCGGTTTTGTGGAAACACCGGAGGGGTACTACTATCAAAGCGACAATCTGATTTACTTCTGTCAGCGGGACGGTGATGCGTTCTATCCGCTGTGCAGCAAGCCGAATTGTGTCCACAACGATGAAAACTGTAACGCGTGGAGCGGTGTCGCGTTTGGGTATTACAATGATGCGCTTTACGCGGTGTTGTCGGATGCGACGCTCGGGCAATACGATCTTGTCAGGATGAATCTGGATGGGACTGACCACACGGTTGTGACGCACTTTGCTCCTAAGCAGGGCGGCGGCTATCAGTTCTGTTTCCATCAGGGAAAGCTTTATATCTATGCTTCCGCAGATCTGAGTCTGCCGTTGGAGGAACAGACTGACCGTTTGATTTTGCTTGATTTGTCGGATAATTCGCAGACTGAGCCGTTTTCGGACTTCTTCCGTGAAGGAAACCGCTTCTCGATCCTCAGCCTTTACGGGGACAAGCTCTATGTGCTTGCACAAGAAGATCCCGCGCAAGAGGATTTCTGCGTGATGGAGCTTGACAGTGTCACCGGTAGAGCAAGAGAATTGCTTTCTTTGCAGCTTGGCATCGTCTATGCCACGGATACGACATTCTGCTATCTGGAACCCGGTGTCGGTTTCCGGGAATATGATCTTAGCAGCGGTGAGATCAAGGACTGCGGACTGCCGGTCAATGATGCATGGTGGGCGGCATACGATGAAGATTACATTTACCTGATGGGCTACGGGCGCAACGATGACAAAGACCATACGCTGTATTTTCTGTCCCGCGATTATGAACTGCTCGACCAAATCGAACTGACAAATGACCTTTACTACAATTTTGCCGCAAGTGACCGGCTCTATTTTTCAAAGAATTTCGGCGCGCTGACCTATTATCTCGACAAGGCCGAGATCGGCACACATGAACTGATACTAACGCGACTGAACACAAATTGACATTGCAAAGGTGGTGCTGTAATGCAACTGGATATCAACCATCTGTCGAAGTCCTACGGTGAGAAGCAGGCGCTGAACGACTTTACCTATTCTTTCCGCCCCGGCGTGACGGCGATTCTGGGACCGAACGGTGCAGGAAAAACAACGCTGATGAACCTGATCACAGACTGCGTGAAACGGCAGAGCGGCGACATTCTCTGTGACGGCACGGATATTCTGAAACGCGGGAAGGCGTTTCGGCAAAAGCTCGGCTTCATGCCGCAAAGTCAGGGAATGTATGAGCAGATGACCGCCTATGATTTCCTCTGCTATATGGCAGAGCTCAAAGGCCTCAAAAAGAAAACTGTGCTGCTGCAGATCAAGGAGCTTCTTTCCGTCGTGAATTTAGAGGATGCGGCGCACCGGAAGGTCGGCGGCTTCTCGGGCGGTATGCGTCAGCGGGTGATGCTGGCACAGGCGATGCTCGGCACACCGGAGGTACTGCTGCTTGACGAGCCGACAGCGGGACTTGACCCCGAAGAGCGGGTCAGACTGCGCGGCTATATCGAAAAACTTGCGTCCGACAAGATTGTGCTGATCACGACGCACATCACAAGTGATGTGGAGACGATCGCGGACAAGATCCTTCTGATGAATCACGGCAGGCTGCTCTTTGCAGCGTCCTGCTATGATTTCATCCACGGCTGTGGGGCAATCGACCTTGAAGCCGCTTACTTAAAAAGGCTGCACAGCTTATGAAAGAAACAAAACGAGTTCTTCTTGCCCCGAAGCTATGGGGGTTGCTGCTGCTTCTTTTGGCGATCAGTCTGATGCTGACGGTGGCGCAGGATCACCACACAGGCGGTTTTTATGCCGAATACCGCTCTGTCCTTTCGGAGTTCTCCGCTGTCCGTCCGGAGGAAGGGCTTGCGGCGATCGAAGCAGAGTTGGATGAGCCGTATTCCTTTGACGAAAACAACATGGACGCCTGGCTGCGGCGGGAGGCTTTGACTGAGCTGCAGTCACAGTTCACGCATATCGTCGAATACCCGGCGTATTTAGAGCAGGTGCAGGCGAATGTCCGACAGATGCAGGCACTTTCGGTATTCAATCAAAACGACACCTTCTCCCTGCGAAATATTGAAAGAACCGGACGGGATTTTCCGAAAGCGGTCGAGCTTCGGCCGGGCAATGATTTTGCAGTCACTGCCTTGTTCTCCGATGAGGTCGGCGGATATGCTCTGCTGATATTTACGCTGTTTTTGGCGCTTCAGTTTCTTGAGGAGCGCAGGCGCGGTCTTTGGAGCCTTGTACACGGCTCGCCTGACGGAAGAGTGCGGCTCGCGTTGAAACGGGCTGTGATCCTGCTTCTGGGTGTCACGGTCGGTACCGTTGTTATATTCGGTGGGAAGCTGCTGTTTGGTGCGATCTATTACGGCGGTCTCGGTGATCTGACGCGAAACGTCCAATCCTTGCAGGTCTTCTCCGACTTTCCGTGGGTCATGCCGGTTTGGGCTACCCTGATCGGCTACTTCCTGCTCAAGATCTTCGGAATGTGGCTGGTCGGACTGGCAGTCTGGGCGATCCTGCAGGCGGTCAACCACCTGCCGCTGGCGCTTACAGCGTCAGGTGCGGCACTTGCTATGGAATACACGCTTTTCCGCACGATCCCGGACAGCTACAGCATCGTCTTTCTGCGGTACGTCAATCTCTTTGCGCTCGTGGATGTGCCGAGAGTAGCACTGCACTATTTGAATGTGAATCTGTTTGGCTGGCCGGTGCAGGGCTTTATGCTTTCGCTCGGACTGATTCTGCCGATGCTTGGCGTTCTTCTTGCGGTCAACTTGTTCCTTGCGCAAAAGAAAAAGCCTGTTTCCCGGCAAAATCCGCTGCTTGCAATGCTTGATCGCCTTCGTACGCCGCTGTCCAAAACTGTCGGACGGCTGCGGCTGTTTTGGTCGGAGCTTTATAAGCTGCTTTGGCTGCAGAAAGGACTGCTTGTTTTGTTGGCAGTCGCACTATTTTCGTTTGCACTTCTGAAAGCACCGCTGCCCGATACGGAACTGTACGACACGGAGCTTGCAGGACTGTCATCCTCGATGCAAGGACCGATCACAGAACAGACGCTTGCGGAAATCGATGGCAAGATCTGCGAATACTCGGCGTGGACACCGACAGAGCCTGTCGTACGCCAGTTGGACATTTTGCAGCGCCTGCGTGAAAAGTGTGCAGACAGTCTTGAAGCAAAGGACGGTCTTTGGCTGATTGATCCCACGCCGTATGCCGCGCTGATGGGAAGAAACGCAGATAACTATCAACGGCAAAACGCCGTTGTGCTGCTTTTGGCATTGGTGCTGCTGCTCTCCGGCACTTTCGCACAGGAGAAGCAAAGCCAAATGACACAGCTTCTGCGCGGCACCCCTCGCGGGAGAAAGGCACTGACCGGGAAGAAGCTCGCGGCTGCAATGCTCTTGACTTTTTTCGTCTTGCTGATTTTTGAAGCCGGTGAATTGCGCCTCATCCGCGACGCCTACGGGTCGTTCGCACTTGCTGCCCCGCTGCAGAGCTTTGATGCGTTTGTATCCTTGCCTTATCAGATTTCTCTCGGCACCGGGCTTGCAGTCTATCTGCTTCTGCGTCTGCTTGCCTTGTGTGCAGCAGCAGGGATTGTGTTGCTGCTTTCCCGCGTGAGCAGACAGACGAACACCGCCATCTTCCTCGGCTGTGCTGTCCTCGTCCTCCCCGCCTGCTTGAGCTATATGGGCATCACGGTATTAGACAATCTGTCTTTTGCCAAGCTGCTTTCTCCATTGGAAATGATTTATAGCAAATAAGCATTTATATTTTCGAATTACTGTGAGGTTTTTCAGTTTTCTTCGTCTAATAAGTGAAAGTTGATCCTTTCGGAAGGGAGCATGGTGATGGATAACGGTGCAAGTAGCTACCGCCGTTTCCTCAATGGTGATGACAACGGACTTGCTGAGATCATTCGGCAATACAATACCGGGCTGACATTATACATCAACAGTTTCGTTGGAAACATCTCAGTTGCCGATGAGCTTTCCGAGGAGGTCTTTGTCAAAATCGGGGTCAAAAGACCACGATTTTCCGAAAAGTCGACTTTTAAGACCTGGCTGTATGCCATTGGACGGAATGTCGCATCAGATCATCTCAGAAAGCGTCCAAAACCGAAAGTGTGCCGCTGGACGCGTGTTTCTCATTGGCAGGCGAGCAGTTCCCCGAAACAGATGTACTCAAAAACGAGGAAAATACGCAGCTTTATCAGGCAATGCAAAAACTGAAAAGCGACTATCGGCAGGTCCTTTGGCTTTCATACTTTGAGGATTTCAGCAACAAAGAAATCGCTTCGGTTATGAAAAAGTCAGCCCACAGCATAGAAACCCTTACTTACAGAGCAAGGAACGCACTCAGGGAGGAACTGAGAAAGGAGGGGTTTGTGTATGAAAACATATGAAGAAAAGCTGCAAAGCGTTTTGGGTAAAATTGAAGAGCAGAAAGCACTGAAAAAGAAACGCAGAAAAACAATCAGCATAGCAGCATCTTTCGCGCTGAGTTTGAGTTTTGTAATTGTTCTCGGATTTGCCGGAATGAAAGGCGGCTTGTTGAAGTATCGTCCGGAACAAGCTCCTGGCGGAACTGATATCGTGATGCAACGCCCCTCAACACAGTCGATTGCCGAAACCGAGCCCGAAAATTTGGTAACGAGTGAGAAAAAACCGGACGAGTCAAGCGAAGAACACAGCAACAGCACCGAGCCGGAAGAAAGTCTCACAAGCGGGACATCGGAGCCGACCGAGCGACCGAGTGAAGCCGTTAAGCCAACGGTTGTCACCGAGCCAACAGAAAACATTCCGGTCGTGTCTACCGACGCACCGCAAACTGAGACAGCAGAGCCGACAGAGGGCATCCCCGAAGGTCCTTCCGAACCCACGGAACAATCTCCCCCGTCCAGCGGGTTGTACGGATTTATCATCATTGACGGGAAAATGTACGACCAGATCGACGGAAACGCTATGCAGTATTCCAGAGGGACTTATCTCGGCAGAGCGACGGATTTTGCGGGGTACTACAGCGATCAAGCGATTGACGGTGACCTGTACAGAAGCGCGGAGGATGTCACAGTTTTGCTGCTCTATCTCGACAGCGGAGAAGTTCATATTCTGATGTGTTTTGACTAACGGAGGCTTTTATGAAAAAGATTATATCAATCATTCTATCGGTATCGCTCTGCTGCGCGATGCTTGCGGGCGTTTCGGTTGCGGCAGAAAGTGAAGCACCTGTTGCACCCTGTCAGCATGAGCCGGAACTATCATCCTGTATCGAGCCGACCTGTACCGAAGACGGCTATTTCGGCGCGACCTATTGCAGGCTCTGCGGCGAAAAACTCGCAGAAGGGCAGACAATTCCCGCACTCGGTCACGACTGGGACGAAGGTTACCCGATCCCGGCATCCGTTGCGGATATGTGTAACTATGATCTGCCGCACATCTGGATCTTCACCTGCAAACGCTGCGGAGAAGAGCGCTGGGAAGATATTCCCGCCGAGGGCTGCCCGAGCAGAGACTATACTGACGTCGGCGGAGTCGAGAAGTGGTATCATAACGCCGTGGACTATGTGATCCGCAATGGCTATATGCAGTCGACCGATGCAGAAAAACCGGTCTTTGCGCCGGATGCCACAGCCTCCCGCGCAATGATTGTGCAGATTCTCTACAACTATGCCGGCAACGACGAGAAATGCGAAAGTTACGGCTTTATCGATGTTCCGGACGGCAAATGGTTTTCTGATGCGGTCAACTGGGCTGCTGCCAACGGCATTGTCAGCGGCACCGGTGCAGAAAAGTTCTCGCCGAACGATTCCGTAACACGCGAGCAGTTTGCCGCGATCCTGTACCGCTTTGCTAATCTGCGCGGTATAGATACGGGCATACACGCAGAGCTTCCCGATGGAGAAACAATTTCCGAGTGGGCCAAGTTCGCGTTTAGCTGGGCAATCGCCGCCGGTATCCTCCACGGCAACGACAAGGGCGAGTTCAATCCGCTTGGCAAGGCAAGCCGTGCCGAGGTCGCAACCATGCTCATGTGCTTCGTTGAAATAATTGAAAAAGCAAACTAAAAGACATACAGACACAGCGGCAAGTCCACTTGCCGCTGTGTCTGTTGGTTGAGGAATTTTACTACCATGTAGCTCATATTGGTTTCATAACCTTATAAGATGCAATCGGGTCAAACAGGCCTTACTTGATCACAAAGGCATTAAACATTTTCAATGATTTTTTATAATGCTTCGATGAAGCATTATAACGATATATCCTGCATATAAACAAAGAATCCGAACCCAGATCCTATCGGAATCAAGTTCGGATTACTTTGCGTTGGTGGGCGATCCGCGCAAGAAACGCATAGAGATAGGTTCGCGGTTCATTGGGTGGAATTCGGTTCCACGCCTGCATATATGTATCGTTCTCGCATTCCTCAGATGTTTGCAGATCCGAGGTAATTCCGAAAGACAATGCACGAAGCCGTGCGCCGTATTTCTCGGCAGATAATTCGATCGCACTCTCGTCACGGTCAAGATAACGCTGAACGATCTCGCTGTCTTCCAAATGTTCCGACCTCCTTTCATCGTTTTGTAAGACCTTCACTCAATAAAGCGGATTTTTGCTTTTCGGGCTTCAAAATCTCGTGCTCAAAATATACCTCTCTTGCGCTGTTATAGCGCAAGAGAGGTATATTTTTGCCGAATGCTTATGTAATGAGATCTTTTGCAGGTAAAGTGCGAAGCTTTCAATCGGGGAAAATGACCAAATAACACGAGAAAACACTACCCGTGATATATATTTCGGAAATTTGCGCAGATTTGAATCTCGGTTCAAATCCGAGCCACCAATCACGGGCTAAGCACGTCACGGACAGCATTGATATTCTGGCAGAAATTTTGGTTCTCCGTCAGAGCGCAAAGCCGATTTTGCGCTCTGACATTTTTTCTGCTCTGCGGGCAGCGCGAGGTCGTCTGCCTCGATCGTTGTCAACGTCTGCGCGGTGAGATCATCGAAGTTGAGTGTGAGCAGCCTACCTGCCTGATTCATTCTCGCCTGTTCCAGCACATTGCGGACATAGCGTCCGTTGCCGAAGTCCGGCTGCTCGCGTGCCGCACGGAAGACTGCCTTCAGCCGATCTACCGCGCCGTCCGTCAGATGCATCCCGGTCTTCTTTGCCATATGACCTGCGATCCGGCACAGCTCGTCTGCATCGTAATCCGCGAAAGGCACATGGAAGGCGATGCGGGAGCGCAGACCGGGATTTTTGTTCAAAAACGCCTCCATCGGCTTCGGATAGCCCGCAAAGATGACCACCAGTTCCTCGCGGTGGTTTTCCATCTCCTGCACGATGGTGTTGATGGCTTCATCACCGAAAGAGCCGCTGCGATCGTCCACGAGAGAATACGCTTCATCGATGAACAGCACACCGCCGAGTGCTTCTTTGAATTTCAGTTTTACGAGTTTTGCCGTCCAACCGACATACTTGCCGACAAGATCCCCTCTGCCGACCTCGATCAGGTGTCCCTTGGACAACAGCCCGTTGTCGCGCATGATCTGTGCAAACAGACGGGCGACAGAGGTCTTTGCCGTGCCGGGATTGCCGGTGAAGACCATATGCATGGCAGGCTTGTCCTGCTTCAGACCCTTTTCGGCAAAGATTTTTTGCAGTTTATAATAATTCAGAGCCTTTTGTATGACATCTTTTGCCTCTGTCAGACCGATCATATTCTGCAATTCATCATAGGCGGAGCCCTTCGGCTTATCCTTTGCCGCAAGCGACGCAGAAGCTGCAAAGGACTTGTACTGCGGATAGATTTTGTCCTTCAGTTTCTTGTTGTACCATTCCTGAAACTGCTCGCGCAGTTCCGGTGTCAGATAGCCTTTGTCCTGCGAAAGACCGGCATACAGTTGTTTGTCTGCGCGAAGTTTGCTTTCTTTTGCAAGCCCGGTGAGGAAGGCTTTTGCCGTGTCGCCGGTCATAAATTCTTCCTGAAATCCCACCAGTGCCACCGTGCCGAGCTGTTCGCGCAGCATTTCCTTGAGCCTTGTCGACTCCCGCGGCAGACAGAAGACGGTCAACACCTCGTTGCGGTATTTCTTTGCGGCTTTGCACATCATCTCGATCGTGTCTTCACTTGCGTCAGCAACATCGCATTCTTCATCGTCTGCCTGCCCGTAGTACCGCACCAGAAGCGCCGAGCCGGTGTAGCAGCGATAGAGCGCATCATAGGCTGACGGGGAAAGTTCTCTGTCGGCATAGACATTGACAAAGTTGTATCTTCTTCCGGCAATTCTGCCGTTTTCGTACAGTGCCTGCAAAAGCGTTTTGCAAAGTTCACGGCGCAGATCTGTGTCATCCGTGCAGAGAAGATAATGCACCGGATGTCCGGGTATGGACATGCCCGACGCGCCTTCATAGATGCGATCCAGTTCCGGCAGGAAACTGTCCGCAACCGCATACTTTGCGCCTGCGGCATACTGTTCTGCTTTCGTTGTCTGATCAAGCAGATTGTCCGAAATATCCAGCCCGTGCGCCTCTCTGCCGGTCAGCAGATCCAGCCCGAACATCTGCAAAACCAGATCGTCGTCATCGATCAGGTCGTGACGGTCAGCCGCACGGAGCAGATTTCTCAACTGCCGGAAGGTGATCTCCTCCGCTTCGATCGGTTGCGGCTTACCTCCAATCGCAAAAAGAAACTTTTCAACTTCTTTTCGGTCAAGCCGGTTTTCTTCAGAGATGGCGCCTATGGTCAATTTGCCTTTTGCGGTCAGTTCGGCAACAAAATAATAAACGCCGCTGCGCAGCTGCGCTTCGAACGCCTGGGTCTGAGCCGCCAGTTTCTGTGTCATTTCATAGATGCCCACAGACTCCTTGTCCTCTTCCATACGGTCGATCTTTGCCTCGATCTTGTAAAACTGCATCAAACGCACCTCCAGTTGAAGTTGTTTTCAGCATAGCAGAGAGGATGTCCCGGCAGCGGTACATCGGGCATCCGAAAAAAATTTTTCAAAAAAGTCGTTATTGTCCGATAATCGGGACCGCAAATGCCCCGGAATTAGTTGAGATTCAAAAAAAGTATGATACAGTATTTATGCATTGAGTAAATAATCATTTTTTGTTTTGAAAGGAGTTTGTTTTTAGATAGTTTTTGGTTTTTTGTATTTTGAAAATTTTATATTTGGAGGTTTGCTTTATGAGTTATGTGATTTGTAACGGTTATTATGTTTTGAATGTGAACGGCAAGAACTATGTGGTGGATAAGACCTCCGCGTGCAGCTTCGTGCTGCGCAAAGCTGACAAGATCCGCTTAAACGGCAAAACCTTTTCTCCTCGCTTTGAAAGTGGTAAACGCTATTTTGAAGCCATGATCGGCTGTCCGCTCGACGGCTTTATCTGCCGCGATATTTTAGATGCTGTCGGTGGGATCGAAATGGACAAGGGCACTGTCTGCATCGGACAGCAGCCCCTTGCAGCCTGACAAAGAATGGAGGTATCTTATGCTTGAAGAAAGATTATTTTCCTATGACTGCGACGAAGAAGAATACGAAAATCCCGGTAAGATGAACGACCGCAAGCGACTCGTGCCGCTGTTCGTCTATCAGATCCTCAAAGACTGCTCCACCTCGCACAAGCGCCTGACGCAAAGCGACCTCATCGAGCGGCTTGACGCCTATCCCTACGCGCTGTCCATCGAGCGCAAGGCACTCAGCCGCACCCTCCATCTTTTAGCCGATGCCGACATCGGCATCCACAGTTCCCGCAACGGCTCGTGGTACGAGCCTTATGACTACTGCGCATAGACAAAACACAAGGGACTGTCCCAAAATAGGCTTTTGAAAATCAACCAAATTTTTAGCCGGTAGAAACCGCATATTCAGCGATTTCTACCGGCTTTTCCAAACTTTTTGTGGAAATAATTTCTCCAATATCAGCATTTTAAGACAGTTCCTGTTTTTCTATATTTGCTTTTGACAAAAATTAAGTTTATGGTTTGCAAAAAGCAGAAGCACCGTACACTCATTGTCTGTAGACTTTTTGTATGCTTGCACATACACTGTTCCTGTCGGAGAGGAGAATTTGGGAAATGGATATTATAAGGGTATTTGGAACAAATCTTCGGAAATACAGGGCATTGCTCGGCGTTTCACAGGAGAAATTCGCCGAAATGTGCGGTTTGCACCGCACCTATATAAGCGATATTGAAAGATTTCGGCGAAGTATTTCTCTGGAGAATGTTCAGAAAATCGCGGATGCCCTCGGGATTGAAACCTACTTGTTGTTTGTGGAGGAAAAAGAAAATGGCAGTCAACAATGAATCTGTTGGAATTTCTGCCGAAGTTGCGATTGCAAAAAGCTATGATGTAGCAGTAAATCCAGCCTATGAAGCTCGCGCAGAAAAAAAGATCGTCGAGTTGCTGATGAATAAAAACAGTGTGGTTAAAATCTTTGAACTTGAAGGGATTCCGAAGCCTCAAAAACATATTGCTGAGGGGCAAAACCCCGTCGATTTTATCTTAGAGGGCGGCAAAACACTGTCGGTAAAAACCAATCAGGAAGGTTTAGGAAAGGTTGCGCCGCAAAAAATCGGTCAACCAACCGCGGAAACATATTTTACATATTTGGAACATTATTTCAAAGAATTTAGTTTGAGGGACACGCTAAAAAAGAATAACCTATCCGACACATACGAAAGCAGGTCTGCCATTTTCAAAAGCATATCCATGAATAATACCGCAGACATCGTAAATATGTATTGGAAAAATCTTTTTGACTGTGATTTTTACCTTCATTTCTTTCATCTGGACACCTATGCAAATCCCTTGAACAATTATGTGGTTCTCGGCAGAGAACAGCCTCCGGTATGGGAAAATGACCGTTTTTCTTTTACGCAATCGTTGACCAACTGGAATGAGTCCAACACACTGAAATATTACGGCATCAGTATAGGTGAATTCCAAGTGCATCGCAACAGAAACTGTTTCAAATTCCGATTCAATATGAAGGGTGTTATGGAGTTGATTTCCAAGGGCTATGTTTAATACTAAACACCAATAGAAATCCGTCAATCTTTGACTTCTTATTGATGTTAATAAGGAATCTATAGTTTTGTGAACACAGCGGCGAACGCCGCTGTCGAAAACAATGTTTTCGGGA
>R25__coassemble_1085_pt1 | contig 14350 bp, 12 predicted proteins | sample R25__metabat2_low_PE_026 | metagenome-assembled genome bin R25
ATGGGGCAAAAGATCCGCTGTTCAGCCGCAGACGATTTATTCAGAGGTTCCTTAAGATCGGATGGACCCGCTTCGCTGCGGCAAAGCCACGGCGGTTGCGCCAGTACGCCCGACTGTAGCCAAGAGCCGCCATTAGTGTCCTGGATAGATAAAGACCGATACAAAAAAGAACACCACCCGAATGGATGGTGTTCCTTTTGGCAAAGGCTGATATTTTTGATACAATGCACCAAGGATTTTTCTTTGGTGCATTTCTGCTATGTTGGTGCATTTTGGATTTCTTTGGTGCAACAATCTGATTTTTGGTGCATTTATGGTTTTTTGCTGAAATTTGAATACATTAGTTTATCCTTATTTACTCCGACTATCGAAAAGACCTTCAACATCTCTTTTCATTTTTTGGCTATCGAGCTTTCCGCTTGGCGCAACAGGCAAACTGTCAAAATAAAGCTTGAAAAGATACGGTAGATGGTTTTGTGCAAGCTTTATTGAGCAGTGCTTAACTACCTTTTCTATAACACTATCCGCACTATCCTCTTGAGATATCGCAATATGGCAAACATGAATTTTCTTGTTATCTATTTCCGAAACAACGGTTTTACACTGTCTCACTTCCGGAATATCAAGTACAGCCCGATCAATGTCAAAAAGATAAATGATTTCATCTTTCTCATTGATATATGAATCGTTTATCCTTCCACAAACATAAACACATCCGTCTTCCGTAACATATCCCATGTCGCCAGTGCAGGCCCACACATTTCCTTTTTCATCTTTGTGAAAATATTTTTCGGTTTCCGTGGGATTCTTATAATAACCCAACATACGGCAAGGCGACAAGACTCGAAGCTCCCCACGATTACCATATTTTAGTTCCTTGTCTGTATTTATGTCAAAAGCTGATACAGTTACATGCGCAGTCGGTATTCCGACAGATCCGATAATATTACAATCATAAACAGATGCGGTTACCGTTCCTCCACATTCGCACATTCCATATCCTCGATGTAGTCGAGTTGTATTTCCGTTCTCGGATAACCATTTGTTGATTTTTTCTTCGGCACAAGGGGCGATGTATTCTCCGCCTATGCATAAATACTTGAAATACTTATAAGCGGTTTCTTTTGGATTATTAAGCATTAAGAAATCCAGCAAGCCTGAAGCAGTAATGAGAAACTGCGGTTTATACTTTGCTATGTGCTTGCTAAATACATTGAAGTCATATATTGGTTCAAGAATAACCGCAATACCCAAAGCCAGTGGTACAAGGATCGTCACGCATATTCCCGTTGAAAACCAAATAGGCACCTGAGCAAAATATCTGTCCTGACGCTTGAAGCTATATCCACCCACACTATACTGCGTTATAGTTGCGTTAACACTGTTATTCGTAAGTTGAATCCCTTTCGATGCTCCTGTTGTTCCGGAAGAATAGACCATAATTGCAGGAGAGTTTGTTATATATGGTGGAATAACAATTTCAGTGGTTTTCCCGCTCTTGATGAATTTGTTCCATGAAAGCGTGTTCGGAATTGCTTTAACTCTTTTTGCCATTTTCGCAAATACACCGAGACTGTTCACAGCAGGACACGCAATCACAGTTTCTATGCTGGTTTTTGGTATAACGGTTTCCAAAAGATTATACAGTTCATTGATAACGACAAGCACACTTGCTCCCGTATCGTTGATACGATCAGTTAACTGCTCAGCAGTAAATGTTGGATTCAGCATATTCGCATTTGCACCGATTTTATTTAACGCTAAAATAGTATAAATTGTTTCCGGAATAGCGGGCATACAAAGCGCAACATTATCACCACTTTTTACACCACAGGCTGTAAATGCTTTCGCCGTCTTGTCTATTTGCTCAAATAAAACCTTATAGGAAATCTCCTTCCCGAAATATATCAAGGCTATATCTGATAAATGATCCTTGTTGCCGTTATAAATCGTTTCATATATCGTACAATCCGGCAATGGTGCGTTGATTGCTTCCTCGCTGTAATATTTTAGCCATGGTTTGTCAATCGACAGATATCCCGTGAGTTTCTTTTCTGTCTTCATACTATATCCCTCATAAAATAAAAAGTGCGGATACCGAAGTAACCGCACAAAAAACGCATACTCCGATAGTCGCCAAACCAACTCTGCGGAAAGCGCAATAGCACACCAACAGAATCAGAATTTGCATTTTTATCAAATTCCGTTTGTTGGTATGCCGAAAAGAGCATAACATCCCTTATAAGAAATTACACTTTCCGCATGATTCAGTTGGTTTGGCATAATTAGTTTACCGCATTATTTGAAAACAATCAATATAAAAATTGTATCGGGAAGAGAATAATTAGAGTTAGAAGTACCGCCTCCTCAAACTTCACCACATATAATACCTATCGTTACCAAGGGTTAGTAATCGTAACCGCGAGTTCGGTAATCGTAACCGTGAGTATAAATCGTTACACGGAGTTATGCCGATCATATAAAATCGCTTGCTTTCCCGTAAAAATCGAAAAGCTCCCAGAACGATAATCGTTACCGGGAGTATAAGAAAACACAGCAATATCAAGCGTTTTACAAAAAGAAATCGCACCATAACATCAATACTCATCGTATCAATATTATAGTGCGATTGTGAAAAGGAAATCATATTTGGATAGAATTTTTTTCTATGGTTGCAAATGCGAGGGTACGGTTGCAAACGGACACCTGCGGTTGCAAATCAAGGGGTACGGTTGCGGGGACCTTTTGCCGCAAAAACTGTCTATTATAGGATGGATTGAACTTGAATATATGGCTATGGTTGGTTTACTACTCAAGCAAAAATCCAAACACGATTAACTGCGTTTACTTTCAAACCATCTCTTTAGCTGTTCAAAAAACGTTTCTTTTTGAGTAACCATGTCTTCTTCCGGTTCATCCTCTTGTGAGGCGGCAATAGAAATGCCAATATCGACCGGATCAATTTTTCCGTTGTTATTCCAATCAATCATTTTTATCAATTATCCTTTACGTTGTATGGCGTGTAGATTTTGTTCAATAACTCCAGCTCGACTCGCTTATAATCTGTTGTTTGATAAAAGTAAAGACTAACAATCTTGCCTCTTTCAAAATTACCGAGAACGACCTTGTTCATCTTACAGTTTGTACTTTGACCACCTGCATAGCAGTTACGAGGCAATATATAACCGTAGCCTGTATTGAAACGCTGTTTCAAGCCTGCAGTTTCACCAATATAGATAATCTGCCCGTCTATAACCCATAGATAAACACCGGGCAGGTTATCCGCTTCAATGCTGAATCGGCAGAATGCTCCTTTCCCGTGATATAGGAGCGGAAGTTCGGATTTATTATCATATTCATTCTGCGGATAATATTTTTTGACATTACCATTAGAATCACAATCCGGAATAATATCTTGAATGTAGGTAAAAGTATATCCGCATACATCCAAGGTTTTTGCCACACAAGAAGATATGCCAAACGGTTTTAAGCTTTTTTGTTGAACATATTTTTTGAACGTTGCTGTTGACACTGTTTTTTTCGCACCGCCATCGTTTTTTGAAAAGACGACTGTTTTAGCTGTAAAGTCTACATCGGTTACTTTATAACCGGCGTTTATCCAAGCATATGCCTGCGTATGACAGCCGTTTGCCCACCAAGCGCTGTATGTATAAGCACTTTTGGGTAAAACGTGATCCAATAATTTTTCAATATCAGAAAAAGTCAGCCGAACAAAATTTTGCGATGAAGAAGTCAGATATTTTTTGAGCGGATCATACAATCCCATTGCAATATTCTCCTTTTTATCAAGTATATTTTCGCAGGATTTTCACTTTTGTTTTTTCGGTATTCAAAACTTTCTTTTTTCGAAAATGATATACTTTTTCTCGAGATTTGCTTCAACAACTGAATAATCCACACAAAGCCAACTCAGTGCAATGGAATGGCTTGTCGTATTTGCCCAAAATGCTCGATGAACAAGTGCAGATTCAGGCAGCTTGAACTGTAAAATACCTTCGATTTCTTCAAATGTTAGCTTTACACGTTTTTCTCCGCTTGCAAAAAGATAGTCGGATAAAAAACGATACTTTTTGCTTGTTTCGGGCAGCTCCGATTCTACCGGTTGCGTATTGTCCTTTTCCAACGCAGCTACCTTTTCCTCCAAAGTCATAACCCTGTTCATCAGGTCGAGAATAATTTTGTCATATTCCATATAATTGCTCCTTTCTGCCGTTTTTTATAAAATAGCATCTTTCATTAAATTTGTCAATATGTTTCGAAATATTTTATGACATTTTGTGATATTTCGGATTTATAATACGCTTTCATGTTTTGTTCCACATGATTATTGCCTTTTTCTTTCGGCAGAAAAGAGCAATCAATTTTTACTATTAGGTAGGGTAACTTCCAATGTTTTACATCGTGGGTACAAAGTAAACCTATACCCCACAAAGCAAACCCTATCATGTTGGATGTACGAAAAAACTCCCAGGAAACGAAAAAATCCCGCTCCGGAATCGCTCCAAAAGCGGGATAAGGCAAACCCTACGTCTTAAAAAACCTTGATTTTCAAGCGTTTTTACAAAGAAAAAAGGCAGCAGATTTTCTATCAAAATCTGCTACCTTATTTGGTGGACGATGTAGGACTCGAACCTGCGACCTTCCGCACGTCAAGCGGATGCTCTACCAGCTGAGCTAATCGTCCGAACGCAAGAGTCATTATAGTGAGTTCTTTTGGATTTGTCAAGGGTTTTTTTCAGGTTTTTTGCAGACAGGTCTGTGAAAAAGCGGTTGAAATCGGACAGGGAATCGGATATAATGGATAAGTGAAATTATACGCTCTGTTCGGAGAGCCTGCAAAAGGAGGAAACGCCTATGGGTCAGGTGATCGCCATCGTCTCGGGCAAGGGCGGCACCGGGAAGACCTCACTGTGTGCCGCGATCGCGACCTGTCTTGCGGCGGGTGGGGCATCGGTGCTGTGCATCGATGCGGATATCGGTCTGCGAAACCTCGATATTGCGCTGGGAATGTCCGATCTTGCGCCCATCTCGTTTACCGATGTGCTGAAGGGACGGTATGCTTTGCAGGAGGCAACCCCGCACGGGTCGCTCCCCGGACTTTTTCTCCTCACTGCGCCCATCGCGGATGCGGCAGAGGAGGTCGATAAAGTTGCCTTCGGCAAGTTGATCGCACAGGCGCGTGAACAGTTTGACTACTGTATGATCGACGCACCTGCCGGACTTGGTATGGGCTTTGCGCTTGCGGCGGATTTTGCAGACCGTTTCCTCGCCGTCTCCACGCCGGATCCTGCCTCGATGCGGGATGCCGCCTGTGTGACGGACAGGCTGTATGCGATGCACAGAGACGATATCCGTCTGATCGTCAACCGCATCACGCCGAAACTGTTTCGCCGGATGCGCCTGACGGTGGACGATGTGATGGACGGTGTGGGACTTCCTCTGATCGGCATTGTGCCGGAGGATCCCAATGTGATGATCGCCTCCGCACGGCATATGCCGCTGATCCTCTGCTCGGAGCAGGGTGCCGCCGCCGCCTGCCGGAATATCGCCGCAAGACTGGAAAACCAAAGAATTCCGTTGATAAAAATTCGCTGACATGGGAGGGAATATCCGATGAACATCACACTCATGGCACACGACAAGAAAAAAGAACTGATGGTGCAGTTCTGCACCGCATACAAGAGCGTGCTGGCAAAGCATAATCTCTTTGCCACCGCCACGACCGGCAGACTGGTCGCCGAGGCAACGGGACTGCCGATCACCCTGTTTTTGGCACACAATCAGGGCGGACACCAGCAGGTCGATGCCCGCATCGCCTACAACGAAGTGGATATGGTCCTGATGTTCACCGATCCCAATTCCAAAGATCCGTGGGACAGTCAGTCCACCCTGCAGACGATGTGCCTTTGTGATGCACACAATGTTCCGGTCGCCACCAACCTTGCCACGGCAGAACTGCTGATCCTCGGCTTGCAGCGCGGCGATCTGGACTGGCGTGAACTGCTCCACAGCAGACAGAGAGGACTGTAAACGGCGATGTTGGAAGGCTTTTCCGAAAAAAGTACGGAATTTGTCTGGGAACTGCGTTTTCACAACAGCAAGGACTGGTTTCTGGCACACAGGCAGGAGTATGAGAGATATCTGCTCAAGCCGATCCGGGAACTTGCCTTCGGTTTGCAGGCATATTTCTCCGAAAAATATCCCGCGCACAGCTGGCAGGTGCATATCTCCCGCATCTACCGCGATGCAAGGCGGCTGCACGGCAGAGGTCCGATGAACGATCATCTGTGGTTTTCCCTCTTTGCCGACGGAGAAAAGGACGGCATCACGCCCGCCTTTTATTTCGGCTTTGCGCCGGAGGGGTACGATTTCGGGATGGGCTGTTGGACGCAGAACGGCATCTTTATGGAACGCCTGCGCTCCGAGGTGCAAAAGCATCCCGCCGCACTCGACAAACTGCGGAAAGACTTTGAACAGCAGACGGTCTTTGCCTTGAACGGCGAGGAATATAAGCGTCCGAAGGTACAGGTCAAGCCGGAACTGATGCCGTGGGTCAACCGGAAATATCTGGGCTTCCACTGTGACAACGCGCACGGGGAGGACGGCTTCGGCCCGGGGCTGTATGAGACGGTCCGGCAGGGCTATGAAAGCCTGATGCCGCTGTATGAATATTTTTTGCAGATCGCGCACCGCGCCGAATGAATTATGAATAGTTCATGGTAAATGATTATAGGCGATTGTAAAAGTCGAACCGCAGCACATTGACATTATGTAAACCTTGCCGTAGGGAACGGTCTTGACCGTTCCGAAAAGAACCGACCTGCTGCTTGTCGGCGGAACGCTCAAGAGCGTTCCCTACAGTGTTGCGGAGAAAACACATTCGCAAAGCATCTCATAATACTGTTCTCCCATAAAACAATTAAAAATCGTTTTATGGGACTGCGGCTATTACACGGACATATTTTCCCGCATTTCATGCGGGACGGAGAATGCATGGCATCCTCCGGATTAAAACATTTTCAATGTTTTAATTGAATATTAGTATAAATCCTTAATTTTTAATGGGTTTTTGAGTTTTACAAGTGACTGGGTAAACGATTAATTATGGAGGGTTATCAACACCATGGCAACCATTACACCGAGAACCCTTTCGGGTTTTATGGAATTACTTCCCGCTCCGCAGATGCAGCTGGAGCGTTTTTTAGAGACTTTGCGCCGCACCTATGCCCTGTACGGCTTCACTCCGCTGGATACCCCCGTTGTGGAAAGTGCGGAAATACTGCTTGCCAAAGGCGGCGGCGAGACGGAAAAACAAATTTATCGTTTTCAGAAGGGCGACTCCGATCTTGCCCTCCGCTTTGACCTGACCGTGCCGCTGGCGAAGTATGTTGCCCTGCACGCAGGTGAGCTGTCCTTCCCCTTCCGCCGCTATCAGATCGGCAAGGTCTACCGCGGTGAACGCGCACAGAGAGGCCGTTTCCGCGAGTTTTATCAGGCGGATATCGACATCATCGGCGACGGAAAACTGGACATTGTCAACGAAGCGGAGATCCCCTCCGTCATCTATAAGACCTTTTCTTCCCTGGGCTTGCGGCGTTTTCAGATCCGTGTCAACAACCGCAAAATTCTGTCCGGCTTTTACGCGATGCAGGGGCTTCAGGAAAAGGCGAGCGACATTATGCGCACGGTGGACAAACTTGACAAGATCGGTGCGGACAAGGTGCGTGACATCCTGATCGGCGATGACGGCTTGACCGAAGGCGAAGCAAATGAAATTTTGAAATTTATCGCCATCACCGGAACAAATGATGCCGTGCTGAACGCATTGGAAAGTTATCGCGGCAGAAACGACCTGTTCGATCTCGGTCTGGACGAACTGAATACCGTTGTGAAATATCTCGGCGCATTCGGCGTTCCCGAGGAAGCCTTTGCCGTCGATCTGACGATCGCAAGAGGCTTGGACTATTATACCGGAACGGTATATGAGACAACGATGCTCGATCATCCGGAACTGGGTTCGATCTGCTCCGGCGGCAGATACGACAATCTGGCGGAGTATTACACCGACCGTCAACTGCCCGGTGTGGGCATTTCCATCGGCGTGACGCGGCTGTTCTATGTGCTGGACGAGCAGAAAATGCTGAATCCCGCACTTCCGACCGCTCCGGTGGATGTGCTGATCCTGCCGATGACGGATGATCTGTCGGCGGCGGCATCGATGGCAACCTATTTCCGTGCCTGCGGCATCCGCACACAACTCTACTGTGAACAGAAAAAATTCAAGGCCAAGATGTCCTATGCCGACAAACTGGGCATCCCCTTTGTTGCCTTTTTGGGCGAGGACGAGATCGCGGCAGGCAAGGTTTCCGTAAAAAACCTGCAAAGCGGCAAGCAGCAGCTTCTGACAAAAGAGGAAGCCGCCGATCTCATCCGGCGTGATGTTGCCGCAAGAAACGAAGGCACCCTGATCCTGTAGGCTGCGGTGTCATCCCGAACGATGTGTCATCCTGAGCGCAGCGAAGGATCTGCTACCGTATAACGGGACGAGATCCTTCGGAGCATAGCTCCTCAGGATGACACAGTATAAAGTAAAAACGGAGGAACCCATGGCAAATCTGAAAGATGAAATCAGCCGCAGACGGACCTTTGCGATCATTTCGCACCCCGATGCCGGCAAAACCACACTGACCGAAAAATTCCTGCTCTACGGCGGAGCCATCGCACAGGCAGGTGCGGTCAAGGGCAAAAAAAATTCCCGCGCCGCCGTCTCCGACTGGATGGAGATCGAAAAACAGCGCGGCATTTCCGTCACCTCCTCCGTGATGCAGTTCCAGTACGGCGGCTTCTGCATCAACATTCTGGACACCCCCGGGCATCAGGACTTCTCCGAGGATACCTACCGCACCCTGATGGCGGCGGATTCGGCGGTGATGGTCATTGACGGCAGTAAGGGCGTGGAGGCGCAGGCCCGCAATCTCTTCAAGGTCTGCGCGATGCGGCATCTCCCCATTTTCACCTTCATCAACAAGATGGACAGGGAAAGCAAGGATCCGTTTGATTTGCTGGATGAACTGGAAAACGAACTGGGGATCGAGACCTACGCGATGAACTGGCCCATCGGCTCCGGCAAGGAGTTTCAGGGCGTGTATGACCGCCAAAAGAGCCGACTTCTGTTCTTCTCCGGCATTTCCGGCAAAAACAAGGCGGAATCGCAGGAGATCGATCTCTATGACGATGCCGTATCCGATATGATCGGCGCAAAACGCCATACGCAACTCAAGGACGATGTGGAACTTCTGTCTGCCGGACGCGATTTTGATATGGAGGAAGTCCGTGCAGGACAACTTTCCCCTGTGTTTTTCGGCTCGGCACTGACCAATTTCGGCGTGGAACCGTTCCTGGAGGAATTCTTGCGGATGACCCCGCCGCCGCTGTCCCGCACGGCAAACGAAGGCGTGATCGATGCGTTTTCTCCCGATTTTTCCGCCTTTGTCTTCAAGATTCAGGCAAATATGAACAAAGCGCACCGCGACCGTCTTGCCTTCCTGCGCATCTGCTCCGGCAAGTTTGAGCGTGAGGCGGAGTATCTTCATGTGCAGGCAGGTAAAAAAATGCGCCTGAGCCAGCCGCAGCAGCTTATGGCACAGGAGCGCGAGATCGTGGAGGAAGCGTATGCCGGCGACATCATCGGCGTGTTTGACCCCGGCATCTTTGCCATCGGCGACACCGTCTGCGCACCGGGCAAAAAATTCCGCTTTTCCGGCATCCCGACCTTTGCACCCGAGCATTTCTGCCGCGTCAGCCCCAAGGACACGATGAAGCGCAAGCAGTTCATCAAGGGCACGGAGCAGATCGCACAGGAGGGTGCCATCCAGATCTTCAAAAAGCCGGACACCGGTATGGAGGAGGTCATCGTGGGCGTGGTCGGCACTCTGCAGTTTGATGTCTTCAAATATCGGATGCAGAGTGAATATGGCGTGGAACTGCGGATGGAAAATCTGCCGTATGAGGAACTGCGCTTTATCGACGCTTCGCCGGTTCCGGAAAAAGACCTCAATCTTTCCTCCGATGTGGCGCTTCTGGAGGATTATCGCGGCAGAAAACTGTTGGTCTTTTCGTCCTATTGGGCGATCGACTTCACCGTGCGCCGCAATCCGGGGCTGGAACTGTCCGAGATCGCCGGAAACGAACCGTAAGGGAAATTCAGAATACACAGAAAAATGCCCCTCTTGCTAAAGGGGGTAGCGAAGCGGCGGCACGGGAGTGAATGACAGTCCGGTGGACTGTCAGAGCCGTGCCGTGACCGAGCCGCAGCGAGAAGCACGGCGTTAGCCGTGACGGGGGGATTCTGCTTTCGATAACCGCGATTTCCGTATTTTTCGGTGCCCACCGAATCCCTCAGTCAGCCTCCGGCTGACAGTTCCCTTTGGCAAGGGAGCCCTTTTTCGTTTCTGAACAAAGGGAAGGATCTGCTCCCGATCATCGAGAGCAGATCCTTCGTCGCTTCGCTCCTCAGGATGACACAGGATTCTACACTTCCTCCAGTAAGCCCAGAAGGACAATGCCCGCCACCGTTACCGCGATGGCGGCATAGTGCTTCCATGAGAGCCGCTCCTTCAAAAAGAGTCTGCTCCACAGCACGGACACCGCACAGTAGGAGGAGATGATCGGCGCGGAATACACCACATGGGCGCGGTCCGCCAGTGCATAGATATAGCAGAACTGCCCTGCGGTCTCAAAGACCGCGCCGAGATATTTGGGAACTTCCGCCTTTGGCAGAAGTTTTTGTTTTTTTATCCCGAGCACATAAACGGCACAGATCAGTCCTGCGGCAAAAAAGGTCAGTTCATAAGCCACATTGGCACTGTCTTCGTTCAGCGTTTCCAGCACGATGCTGTCTGCAAAGGTGCCGAGAGCATCCAGCAGGCAGTAGATCAAAGGGAGCACCAGCGCAAGCGCAGATCTTGTATATTTTCGGTTGGACTTCTCCTGCCGCAGGCGGCGCAGTTCGTCATCCTCCGTCATCTGCACGATGCCCAGTGCGAACACGCCCACACAAGTCAGGATCAGCGCGGCAACCTGCCACCGTCCCATATTCCCGACCCCCACCGTGACGGCGGTCAGCGCGGCAACGATCGCACCGGAGGAATTGCAGATGGGCGAGGAAATGGACAGTTCGATATAACGCAGTCCCAGATAACCGATCGCCATTGAAAGGATATACAGCAGGGACACCGGCAGGTAGGTGAGCAGAATGCGCCCGCTGAGGGCGACACCGCCGACAAAGATCTCAAATGCCGCGTGCAGACCCATCACCAGACCGACCGCCATCACCATTTTCAGAGGGCTGTACCGGTCGGATTCACTCTGACAGCCGATTTTTGAAAACAGATCGGAACCGCTCCACAGCAGCAGGGCACCGAGTGCAAAGAAAAACCATTTCATACGCAGTCTCCAAACGGCAAAAAATTCGGATGACTGTATTATAGGGCAGGATCACCGGTTCGTCAATCAGATTTTTTTCGGGAGCATCATCCACAAATTGTGTTTTTTTGAAAAAAATATCGCAAGATGTATGTTTTTCGACAATTTATGTAAACTTCTTGTGTTATGATGTCAGCGGTCGGAGAAAACAAAGGTTTCCAAATACATTTTGCGGTTTTTCCGATCACATCGGGAAACTCGGACGCAGGCGGATCACTGCGGCAGTGGCATCGTCCTGCGCATCCGGTGCGGCTCCTGCGATGAGATACTGTGCCAGTTCCCGGGTCGTGCTGCCCCGGAAGCCGGACACGCGCTGTTCCGTTTCCTCTCCGAATGCGCCATCGCTGACCAGCACCAGAGTTTCCCCGTTTTGAAGGGACAGCCTGAACTGCTCCGCCGTGTACTCCGACTGTGCACACAGACCCGGCGGCGGGGATGCTGTCCCTATTTTTCTGACCGTATCTCCCTCGCGCAGATAGGAAGGAGCGGCACCCCATTTATACAGCACCGCATTTCCGCTTTGCAGACTCACCTGCAGAAGATCGACCGTGGAAAACACACTGCTCTCCTGCAGGACATAAAAGCCGTTGAGGATCTCCATCGCGGTGTCGGGTGCCACGCCGGATTCCAGCAGTCCCGTCAGCGTCCGCACTGCCTTTCCGCTTTCTTCACCGGCGGCTTTCCCGCTCCCCATCCCATCACAGAGCAGCACATAATAATTGCACCATCTGTCCTGAAAACTCGCGCCCCGATCGCCCGAAACGGTGCCGCCGGCACGGCAGACGGAACTGACGGAAAAATCCGGCACAAACTGTGCCTGCGTGTGTGCGGGCTTTCCGACATCGTCTGCCATCCTTCCGAGAAAACGCGACAAAAACAGGTATTGATTGGCAAGGATCTGCCTGCCCTCCTGCAGACGGTTGCGGAGTTGCCGTTTGTATCGGCTGGCATCCAGTTCCTGATTGACGGCAGTGATGAAGCCCTCCGTATGACAGCACCGTCGGACGAATTCCTGCGGAAAATCCTCCCGCACGGCAGTTCCGCGCTGCATAATGGGCTGTGCCGCCTGACAAAGTTGGCGGTAGGTCGTCTCAGCCTCCTGTTCCCAGCACAGGTGATTGTTGACGCACATCCGGCAGACCTGCTCGGCGGTGTAGTCGTAAATGCCGGAGATCTCCGACTGGCAGGCAACAGGCGGCAGGTCTGCCAGTTCGCTGTGGAGCATGGCAAACACGCGGGACACACGCCGGAGTTGACCGCCGGTGTCCGGCGGGGCAAACTCCCGTCCCGGGCGGCGCGGAAGCGGGATCTGCCACCCCTTTGCCAGCAGTCTGCGGTATGCCATCGGACAGCCGACAGACAGTAAAATTTTTGTCACGAACAAGACGAGACTCAGTGCCGTGAATCCTGCTTCCAGCACAAACACAAAGCCGATGACGGCAGACAGGCTTCCGCACAGAAACGGAAAAAACCAGTCACTTTCGGAAAAGGCGGTGTCACGGAAGATGCCGCAGGCGGCAAAGATCAGCAGAGTCACGGAGATCTGCTCCAAACCTCCCTCCAGTCCCCAGCAAAGGGCATAGCCGGCAATGCCGCCGACGGCGGCAAACAGTGCCTCCGGAAAAAACAGCACACACGGCAGGATGCAGGCAGCAAGCGGAAGAGCCTGTCCGCCGACCGATACGGCACTCAGGCACAGGCAGACGGCGAGAAGCAGGATGCAGAACACCGTCTGCCGGACGGCAGGACGGTCTGCCAGACGGTAAAATACGGCGGACAGTTTCAAACGGGGTCGTGGCTTTGCGGTTGCTTTCATAGAAAACCCTCCTCTTTTGTTACAGCCATCACAGGTTACCACGGTGCGACGGAGGAAACTGTCGGGAAAAGGGACGGGAAAACCGAATTGAAAAAATCCGGGACATGGTGTATAATCAAAGAAAAAGCAGGAGGCGGTCCTATGGGAAAAGAGATCGAACTGAAATACCGTGCGGACAGTGCCGAGCAACTGGAGGCTGTGTACACGGCAAAGGAATTGCGCGCATCGGCAGTCGGAGAAGGGCAGATCTTTCGGATGGAAACGACCTATTTGGACACACCGGACGGCGCGATCGGTGCGCGGAAATGGACTTTTCGCCGCCGGACGGAAAACGAACGGGCAGTCATCTGTCTGAAAACGCCCGCCGCACGGAAGGACGGTCCCACTGCCCCACGTGGGGAGTGGGAAACAGAGGAGCCCGAATTATCCCGGGCGATTGATGCGCTCATTGCCGACGGCGCACCCGCAGAACTGAAAACGCTGACGGCACAGGGGGTCCACCCGGTCTGCGGAGCATCATTCCTCCGCCGCGCACAGTTGCTCCGTCTGCCGGACGGCAGTACCTGCGAACTTGCCTGTGACGCGGGAGAACTGTTCGGCAGCACCAAAAAACAGCCGTTTTTTGAGGTGGAACTGGAACTGAAAAGCGGCGAGCCGACACAACTTCCACTTCTCGGCGCAAGACTTGAAGAGCAGTTCAGACTGCACGGGGAGCCGGACAGCAAATTTGTCCGTGCAAACCGCCTGCGGGAAAATGACGGTCAATGACCCCGATACCGCAAGAAGGAGCGAGCATTTATGGCAAAAACATTGGTTTTGGCAGAAAAGCCGTCTGTCGGCAAGGAACTTGCCCGCGTGTTGGGCTGTCGTCGCAGTGCCGAGGGCTATATGGAGGGAGACCGCTATATCGTCACCTGGGCACTGGGACACCTGGTCACACTGGCAGACCCGGATGTCTATGACAATAAACTCGAAAAATGGGATATGGAAGACCTGAGATGCCGTCATACGATGGATATCTTCCGCCTG
>R25__coassemble_1200_pt1 | contig 13405 bp, 11 predicted proteins | sample R25__metabat2_low_PE_026 | metagenome-assembled genome bin R25
TAGTATTCCTTGCTGCTCAGACCCAGATAACTGTTGAGAAAATCCGTAGAGGTCCTTGCCTTTGTTTCCAGTCCGGAACGCATGGAGGTGTACAGGAAAAGCGCATTTGCAATGCCGAATGAAAGCACCGCCAGCGCAACGATCCCGGCAACGATGGAAAGAATATGAGACAGCCACCGACGCTGTAAGCCCTTCGGCAAGCGGATCTTTTTGGGAAATTTCACTGCGGCACCTCCTTTCGGTCATAGGTCAGGCGGAAAAGCGGGGCAGATCAGGCACCCCATTTGTAGCCAAAGCCCCAGACTGTTGTGATAAAGGTGGGGTTGGCAGTATCGTTTTCGATCTTGATGCGCAGACGGCGGATGTTGACATCCACAATTTTCAGTTCTCCGTCATAGTCCCTGCCCCAGACGCTCGTCAAAATGTCCTCGCGGGAAAGAGCCCTGCCGGGATTGCGCATAAAGAGTTTCATTATGGCATATTCCACTTGGGTCAGTTTGATGCGGCGTTCGTCCTTTTCCAGGGTGCGGTTGCGAAGATTGAGGACAAACGGACCCTGTGAAAGAACATCGGCATCGGCGTTTTCATCCCCGCCGACACGGCGATACAAAGCATCGATCCTTGCCGTCAGTTCGGCAGGAGAAAACGGCTTCGTCACATAATCATCGGCACCGGTCATCAATCCGGTGACCTTGTCCATCTCGCCGGTCCTTGCACTCAGCATGATGATGCCGATGGATTTGTTGGTGGCGCGGATATTGCGGCAGACCTCAAAGCCGTCGATGTCGGGCAGCATAATATCGAGGATCGCCACACCGATATCCGGATTTTTCCGGAGTTGTTCCAGTGCTTCCATCCCCGTGCCTGCTTCGATCGCCTCGTAGCCGGCGCGTTTGAGGTTGATGACGACAAAACTGCGAATGCTGACCTCGTCCTCCAGAATCAGAACCTTTTTCATACGGTTACTCCTTTACGGTGCTGTTTTATAGTTTTTGTTCAGGGCACTGTGCCGGGATCCGGTGTGCCGACCTCTGCAGAGATCCTGTGGAACATTGCACAAAGTTCGTCTGCGGTGAGTTTGGAAGCAATGCCCTTTGCATCGGTATAGGCAATATAGGAGGTGCCGTTCCACGATGCAAGCACGATCCCCTGCGTCGGGTCTGTATTTTCACGGGTGTTTTCACCGGTTTCGGAATAAATGCTCAAAAACTGTTCCGCCTGATCTCCCGGGCGAAGCTGATAAAACGAGTAGCCCAGTGAGATACCGCGCATTCTGCGTGAAACCATCAGATGCTCCGTCCAGTCGGCGGGAAGTGTCAGATACCATCCGTCGGCATAGTTGTGGTAGGTGCGGAGTTTTTCCGTGCGTGTGCCGTCCTCCCGCACGGTACTCCAGACGATCACAAACTGATTTTCCGTCTGCGCATCCCAGGTCACGGAGGACAGACGGACGGTATTCGGGATCTCCGTGATGCCGTCACCGTCGATGTCTGTGCTGTATACATAGTAACTTCGCACGGTGGAAGCACTGATCCCGCTTTCATCTGAAATAGTAATGTTCCGCAGTGCTCCGTCCGACAGGGTCAAAACATCCGTAATAATGTTGTTTTCGTCATAGGTGCCTGCCACAAAAAACGCAGGCTTGTCTTCCTCCAGAGTGCCGATCGCCGTCTGCTTGTAACTTTCTGCCGGGAAGGAAAGATTGGCTTCATTGTCCCGCGCAAGTTCTCCGTCCTGCCAACGGTACAGTTCTGCAACGGCATTCCGCTGTTCGGTATCCGAGCGGACGACAAAAAGATCGGTCAGACCGTCTTTGTCGAGATCGTTGATGCGGAAATCGGTGTAACTGGTGGAGACAAGTTCGCCGACACCGTCCGGACGGAAGGTATAGACCGTCAAAGCCTGCGGGACCTGCTCACCCGCCCTGCGTCCGACGATCATCTCCATACCTGGAGCACCGTCGATCTGGGCATAGGAAACACTGTCAAAGGCGCTTCCTTCGCCGGCGATCGTGCTGTGCAGAGCATAACCGGCATCACTGCTTTGAAAAATAAAGATCTTCAGGGGACTTTCCTGCTCGATACGCGCATAGACGATGTATTCGTCTTTTCCGTCTCCGTTCAGATCCGCCTGTTGGATCGCCTGCCGGTTGTCGCCGGAGATCGGCGCACAGTACTCTCCGCTGCCGATGGCGGCTTCGACTTCCTCCTGCAGGCTGATGTCGTCATTGGAACGCTTCGGGACACAGTACAGTGCCTCCGTCCCGCGCATAAAACAGCCGGAAAGCAGCAGCAGGATCCCTGCAAGTGTACAAAAAAGCATAAGTTGGTGATTCTTTTGCAAAGATACTGTCACTCCTTTCCCGATCATAACATATTTTTGACATTATATCATAGATATCGCAAAATGTGTAGACTAAATTTTAACAAAACCACAATATCCTGTTTTTATTTTGCAACAACATTTTCCGCTCCGAGCAGACGGGACAGTTCTTCCAGCATCACCGACTGCGGCTGACAGGTCGTCCCCCTGCGGCATTTTGTGTCTTCAAAGTAAAGCACCGTCGGCGTCTGACCGGGAAACATATTCAGGATCGCCTTCGTTTTCCCGTATTCCGTGCAATGCTCCGAGGCCAATTTCAGGTATAGTTTTTGAACCTTTTTCGGTTCGGTTTCCGATCCGTTCTGCGGAAGATCCGTCAACTCGGAAAGCGGGTGTGCCCGATTAAGGATCAACTGGGCTTCTTTCTCTTCGCGGACGGAAACACGCCCGGTGATGACGACTGCCTCGTTCTCCCGCAGAAAGGAACCGAATTGACTCAGTGCATTGTTGAAAACCAAAATTTCCACAGAAGCGGTGTCATCCTCCAGCGACACATATGCCATCACGGACTGATTGCGCGTCGTTTTCATTTTTACGCTCTGTATCACTCCGGCAACCGTCACCGTCTGCTCGTCGCCGTACCGTGCGTTTTCTCCGACGATCTCACAGATCGGAACGACCTTTGCGCGGCGAAGCACGGCGCGGTAGGCGTCCATCGGATGTCCGGACAGATACAGACCGGTCGTCTCCTTTTCCATTGACATCATCTGCTGACGGTCCAGTTCCGGGATATCCGGCATCGGGACGGTCTGTCTGACGCTTTCTTCCTCAAACAGATCGAACATCCCGAGTTGTCCCGCAACATTTCTGCGTCCTGTTTCCGCGACGGTGTCCATCACGGTCTCGTAGGTGTAAAGCAGTTGGCTCCGCTTGCAGCCGAAGCAATCCATTGCACCGGATTTGATGAGGTTTTCGACTGCCCGCTTGTTGAGATCGGTCTCTGTCATTCTGCGGCAAAGATCCTCCAGAGAAGAGAATGCTCCGTTTTCCGTGCGTTCCGCAACAAGTTTTCGGATCAGACCCCTGCCGATATTCTTGACAGCCGCCATTCCGAAACGGATGGAATCACCCTCGACAGTGAAAACATCATAGGAACTGTTGACATCCGGCGGCAGTACGGGAATGCCCATCTCCCGACATTCGGAGATATATCCCGCGATCTTGACGGAATTGTCCAGCACAGAGGTCATCAGTGCCGCCATATACTGCTTCGGATAATGACATTTCAGGTATGCCGTATCATAGGAAACCTTTCCGTAGCAGACCGCGTGTGCCTTGTTGAAGGCATAGTTTGCAAAATCAAGGATCTCGTCATAGATCTGCTGTGCCGCATCCTCGGAGACACCGTTTCGGACGGCACCGGGAATGCCCCGGCTTTCATCGCCGTACACAAACGCCTTGCGCTCCTCCTCGATCACCTTTTGCTTTTTCTTGGATATGGCGCGGCGCATATTATCCGCCTGCCCGAGCGTATAGCCGCCGAGTTTTCGGAAGATCTCAATGACCTGCTCCTGATAGACGATGCACCCGTAGGTGACCTCCAGAATGGGTTTTAACTGCGGCGTGATATAAGTGATGGTGTCCGGGCGCAGTTTGCTCCGGATAAACTTCGGAATGGAGTCAATCGGACCCGGTCGGTAGAGTGCAACGATAGCCGTCATATCATCGCTGGACTGCGGCTTCATCTGCACGCAGACCCCGGTGATACCGGCAGATTCCAACTGAAACACACCGGAGGTCTTGCCTTCGCCCAGCATTGCAAAGGTCGCCGGATCGTCATCACGGATCTTTTTCATAGAAAATGACGGTTCCAGTTTGCGGATCTCTTTTTCCGCGTCCTCGATCACGGTCAGGTTTCGCAGACCGAGAAAATCCATTTTCAGAAGTCCCAGTTCTTCGATGGTCGTCATCGTGAACTGGGTTACAACGGTATCGTCATTCCGTGCCAGCGGAACATAGTCGCAGACCGGAAGTTTTGTGATGACGACACCTGCCGCATGGGTAGAGGTGTTGCGCGGCATTCCCTCCAGTGCCATTGCCGTGTTGATGAGTTTTTTGACCCGCTCGTCTTCATAAAGGTCTTTGAGCTGCTGTGACTGCTCCAACGCGTCTTTGAGTGTGATATGGAGCGTATTGGGGATCGCCTTTGCGACAATATCCGTCTCAGCATAGGTGAAGTTGAGTGCCCTGCCGACATCACGCACTGCGCCCCGTGCCGCCATCGTACCGAAGGTGACGATCTGTGCGACCCGATCCTTGCCGTATTTCCGCGTGACATAGTCGATGACCTCACCGCGCCGTTCCTGACAGAAATCCGTGTCAAAGTCCGGCATACTCACACGCTCCGGATTGAGAAAGCGTTCAAAGATCAGGCTGTACTGCATCGGATCGATCTCCGTGATGTGCATACAGTAAGCAGCAATGGAGCCTGCTCCCGAGCCTCTGCCGGGACCGACCGGGATCCCCTCCTGCTTTGCCCAACGGATAAAATCCGCAACGATGAGATAATAATCCACATAGCCCATCTTCTCGACCACGCCCATCTCATAGTCCAGCCGCTCGCGGTATTCGTGCGGCGCATCGGGATAGCGTTCAGCAAAGCCTTCGTTGCAGAGTCTGCGGAAATAGGTCAAAGAGTCCGAGCCGTCGGGAGGCAGAAATTCCGGAAGATGATAGTGATTGAATTCAAATTCCACATTGCACCGCTCGGCGATTTTCACGGTGTTTTCAAACGCTTCCGGTACATTGGGAAAAAGGCTTCTCAGTTCTTCCTCGGACTTGACATAGAATTCATCCGTCTCAAATTTCAGCCGGTTTGGATCATCGACCGTTTTTGCCATCTGGATGCACATCAGAACATCCTGGATGGCGGCATCTTCTTTTGTCAGATAATGCGCATCGTTGGTAATGACCGGCGGCAGACCCGTCTCGCGGGAAAGTTTCAAAAGGAGAGGATTTACCTTTGCCTGTGCAGGCAGACCGTGATCCTGTAATTCCAGATAAAAATTGTCTTTTCCGAAGATCTCACTGTATTCCAGCGCCAGTTTTTTTGCACCTTCATAGTCATCCTCGGACAAAAGGCGCGGGATCGCACCGGCAAGGCAGGCAGACAGCCCGATCAGCCCCTCACTGTGCCGGCGAAGCAGTTCCATATCGATCCGCGGCTTTCCGTAAAAGCCGTCCAGAAAAGCGCGCGAGACCATATAACTGAGGTTGCGGTAGCCCGTTTCATCCTTGCAAAGAAGCACCAGATGGCGTCCCTCGTTGTCGATGCCGTGGGTCTTGTCCAGCATCGAGCGCGGGGCAACATATACCTCACAGCCGATGATCGGCTTAATTCCCGCCGCCTTTGCCGCCTTGTAAAAATCGATCACGCCGTACATTACGCCGTGATCTGTGATGGCAACCGCCGTCTGTCCGAGCGATCGGATACGCTCCATCAGCCTGCCGATCCGGCAGGCACCGTCCAGAAGGCTGTATTCGGTATGCAAATGAAGATGAACAAATGCCATATTATGCCTCCTTTGACAGTTCTGTCAGTTTGCGCAGACGGTGATTGACGGCGGATTTTGTGATCGGAGGATCAGACAGTGCGGCAAGTTCCGCAAGATTGGACTCCGGATTTTCCAGCCGCAGAATTGCAGTGCAGCGGAGTTTTTCCGGCAGGCTGTCAAACAATCCCCGCTCCTGCAAAGAGCGGATCGCGGTGATCTGTGCCTGTGCCGCATCCACGACCTTTGAGGTGTTGGCATTGTCGCAGTTGACAATACGGTTGATATGATTTTTCATATCCTTTTCCAGTTTTGCCTCCATCACACCCATTGCGCTGATCGGCGCACCGAGATAGGTCAGGAAATCCTCGATGGAATCGCTTTGCTTGAAATACAGGATACTGCTGCCGTTGCGCATGGTATCCTTCGGAGAAAAACCAAGGTCGAGTAAAAGGGAAAATGCTTCCATACTGACCTTGAAATGTGTGGTGGCAAGTTCCAGATGATAACGCTTTTCCGGGTCAGTGACGGAGCCGCCTGCCAAAAAAGCACCGCGCAGAAAGGCATTGCGGCAGCAGTCGTTTTCCAACAGCGCATAGTTGATATGCAGGGACAGACTGCCTCCCGGCTCTGCACCGATCGCCCTGAAAACTGCGGCGATCTTCTCCGGGTCTGTCAGAAGAAAAACGCTTTTGCCCGCTGTCGGAGTCTCCGGCATTGTATCAAAACTGACGGAAAAAGCCCTGCGAAACAGTCTCGGCAGACGCAAGGCAAAGTCGGGGGATTCCGTCACGATGCGGATCTGTTCGGGCGTAAAGGCATTGCAATACAAGAGGACACCGCAGCCCTCCGCCAAAGCACAGCATCGCCTGTGGACCTCACTTCTGCAAAGTTCTGCCTTGACATTGGATGAAAATGACATACGGTATCCCCCCTTTTTTCTTTTTTTAGTCACTTGTAAAACTCAGAAAACCTTGAAAAATCGAGGATTTATAAGGTGCTTTGCGGATGTATTTTCGCACTGTAGGGAACGCTCTTGAGCGTTCCGCCGACAAGCAGCAGGTCAGTTCTTTTCGGAACGGTCAAGACCGTTCCCTACAGTAAGGTTTACAGAATGTCAGGTGTTGCGGTTCGACTTTTACAATCGTCTAATGTATTACGGTTTTCTGTTGATATCTCTGTGAATCACATGAACGCAGCAGCCCTCTGCTTGCAGTCTGTCGGCGATGGCAAGCGTCATCGTGACGCTACGATGCCTTCCGCCCGTACAGCCGACAGCGACCGTCAGCGGATGCTTCAACGGACTGTCCCACTGTGCAAACAGTTTCAGTCGGATAAGGAGCATCTGCCAGACGGCATCCAGATATTCTTCTGTTTCGGGAAAACGGAAAATATAGTCACGGATTTCTTTGTCCAAGCCCGTTTTCTCTTTCAGTTCCGGGACATAAAAAGGATTTTTCAGTCCCCGGGTGTCAATCACCGTGTCCGCCTGCTCCGGCAGACCGTACAGATACCCGAAGGAGAGCAATGTGATTTCTTCCATCGTTTTATAAAATGCGCACCTCCGGTTCCAGCAAAATACCGGCGTTCCCGTAAACGCGCTTTTTGACCTCTTCTATCAGATTTTTCACATCCTGCGCGGTCGCACCGCCCATATTGACGACAAAGCCTGCGTGCTTCTCCGAAACTGCCGCCCCGCCGATCCGGAAGCCTTTCAGACCTGCCTGTTCGATGAGCGTGGCGGCATAGCCTCCGACCGGACGCTTGAAGGTGCTTCCGGCAGACGGCAGTTCCAGCGGCTGAGATGCACGGCGTTTTTCGGACAGTTCCCGCATCCGCGCACGGATGTCGTCGAAAACTCCCATTTGCAGACAGAACGACGCGCTGACGATGATGCAGTCCCGCTCCATAAATGCACTGTGCCGGTAGGAAAAGCCCTGCGCCTCCCCTGCCACGGTCTCAACGCTTCCGTCAAGGTTCATCACCGTCGTCTTCGTAACGACCTGTTTCAGTTCACCGCCGTAAGCACCGGCATTCATATACACGCCGCCGCCGACCGTGCCGGGAATACCGTGGGCAAATTCCAGACCGCTCAGAGACAGGTCACGGGCTAGCATAGCTGCTTTTTTCAGAGTTACGCCGCAATCGGCTTCCAGTTCCGTTTCGCTGATCTGCCGGACACCGTCAAAACTGTCGCGGGTGCAGATCACAAGCCCGCGCAATCCCTCATCGGGTGCCAGAACATTGGTTCCTGCGCCGAGTATAACAGGTTTCATATCCCATTTTTCGGACAGTTTCAAAAGTCCTGACAACTCTTTGACCGTCTTCGGAAATGCCATGACCTCCGCAGGTCCGCCGATATGAAAGGAAGTGTGTGCCGAAAGCGGTTCTTCGGCAGAAAGAACGATGCCGGGAAGTTCCCGGGACAGTGCTTCATACAGACAAGAATTCAAGATAACAGGCTCCTTCATCCATCAAGTGTCATTCTTATATCGTATGTAAAATGAAGGCAGGATATTTAAGCAATGCTTACTGTGCAGACAGGTCTACCGAGTGACGCACGATCGAATATGCCGGAACGGGATGCGGAAGCTGCATCTGAAACACCATTTGCGGATTACGCACGGTGTCCAGCCTCTCCCCTGCCTCGTCCAGCATCGTCGGCGCGGTCATCAAAAACGGTTTGCAGTCCGGTCCGACGATCTCCAGTTCGTCGCCTGCGGAAAATTTGTTTCGCAAAGAAAGTGTCGCAAGTCCCGCTTCATCGCAGTCCGTCACAACGGCAACGACCTGTGACTCCCGGATATAACGGGAATCCGCATAATACTGCCCCGGTTCACCGTAGAAAAAGCCGGTGGAATAATGACGGTGTGAGACTTTTTCGACTTCATTCCGCCACACCGGGTCGACCGGTCTGCCGGAAGCCACATCGTCGATCACATGGCGGTAAGCGGCGGTGACGATGGCGGCATAATAGGCAGATTTTGCTCTGCCCTCGATCTTGAGACAGTCCACGCCCGCACGGATCAGATCGTCAATGTGATCGATCATACACATATCGCGGGAATTCATAATGTAGGTCCCCTTTTCGTCCTCAAAGACAGGGAAATACTCACCGGGACGCTTCTCCTCCATCAGTGCATAACGGTATCTGCACGGCTGGGCGCAGGCACCGCGGTTGGAGTCTCTGCCGGTCATATAGTTGGACAGCAGGCATCTTCCGGAATAGGACACGCACATAGCGCCGTGGGCAAAGATCTCGATCTCCAGTTCCTTCGGAGTCTTTGCGCGGATCTCCCGGATCTCGTCCAAATGAAGCTCCCGTGCAAGCACCACACGGCTTGCACCAAGTTCATACCACGCCGACGCACTGGCATAATTTGCGACCGAAACCTGTGTGGAAATGTGCCGCTGACAGTGCGGTGCATAGCGTTCCGCCATTCGGAAGGTGCCGAGATCGGCGATGATGAGCGCATCCACCCCGCAGTCATCCAAAAGTTCCAGATGTGCGGGAAGCGCATCCAATTCACGGCTTCTTGCCATCGTATTGACGGTCGTATGGACCTTGACACCGTGTTCGTGCGCAAAACGAACCGCCTTCGGAAGTTCCTCGGCGGTAAAATTTCCTGCAAAGGAGCGCATCCCGAAACTGGTTCCGGCAAGATAAACGGCATCCGCGCCGTACAAAACCGCCATATTCAGTTTTTCAAAATCTCCTGCCGGAGCAAGCAGTTCCGGCTTTTTCGGTGTTTCCGTCATTTTCTGTTCGTCCGTTTTAATTTCCGGAATATTCGTCGCTGTTGATAAACTTCAGAAAATCATTTTCCGCATGGAAAAAACGGTTCAGTCCGTCTTTTGCCGTCGCAAAATAATAGTAGTCGGTTTCGCTCGGCTGCAATGCCGCCTTGATGGATGCCAGACCCGGATTGCAGATCGGACCTGCGGGCAGTCCCGGATACATATAGGTGTTGTAGGGACTGTCCAACTCCAGACTGAACGATTCGTCCATCAGTTTTGCGGCATAAAAGACCGTGGAGTCCATCCCGAGCAAAGGAATATCCCAGTTGTGGATCCGGTTATACATTACCGATGCGACTTTCCCACGCTCACTGTCATTGGCAGCTTCACCTTCGATCACAGATGCCATCGAGAGAATTTCGTATAATGAGAATTCGCTTTCTTCTACCAGTTTTGTCAGGTCGTCATCCATCTTTCGGTCAAAATTGTCCAGCAGTTTTTCCAACACATTTTCCGGTTCGTCATTGAGGTAGAATTCATAGGTGTCCGGGAAAAGATAGCCCTCCAAACGGTTGGATTCTCCGAAGGGAAGCCGGGCAAGAAAATCGTATTCAAACTCATAATTTGCGGCGGCATCTTCCAGATCTCTGCGGCTGCAAACGCCGTTTTCTTCCAAAAGATCAAAGATCTCAAAGCAGTCAAGGCCTTCCATCACCATCACAGTCGTTGTCTCGCGGGTCGCGGCACCTGCCATCAGATTGTTGACCAGTGCGTGATAGTCGTAGGTCAGATTGATGTTGTAAACACCCGGGTCAAAATAGTTTTCGGAATGGGAGAATTTGCAGTAGAACTTGAACAGCCATTCCTTTTCGATCGCACCGGCAGACTTGAGTTTTTCCGCGATGCTGTCAAGGTCATCTTCATCGTCGATCCGGATCTCGACCGTCTCATCCGGTCGGGTCAGTGCGGCGGCATCGTCGGCACAGTCCCAGATAAACCCTGCCGCCCAGACAGACAGACCGAGCACCAATGCAAACCACAGGGCGATCAGCAGAAAACTCGGAAATTTGATGCGCTTCAGGTGTCGGCGCGTCTTCTGTGTCCGGGTCGGTACAGGCTCCTGCGGAACCTCCCGATAAGAACCGTAGTCGTCAAAAGCGTGTCCGAAGTCCGGTTCAAAGCCGTCTGCACGCAGGTCTTCGGGTTTATCGACATAGTCATCCCGTGCAGGCTGTTCATAATTTTCGGCATAGTTCCCGAGATAGTCTCCGGAAAAACTGCCGCCGTTTTCATATTCCGGATAGCCGATATCATTTTCAAAACTGTCCTCCTGCGGAAGATCCAGTGTATCCCGTGCATCCCGCAGAATTTCTTCTACAGACCCGTCATTTGACATATCCGGCAATTCAAATTTATCGTCGTTCATTTTGTTCCTCCGTTGCGGAAAAAGGGTCATTCGCAGACAATTGCCGAAGCGATCTTTTGTGCCTCGGCGGTTCCTTTTACAGTCTCGACCAGCGCAAGCCCAAACGCCACAGCACTGCCGGCGGCGCGTCCGGTGATCAGTTTCCCGTCTTTGACCACGGACTTTTTCTTCATTTTGGCAGAAGTCATCTGCCCTTCCATACCGGGATAGCAGGTCGCATTTCTTCCGTCCGAGATGCCGAGTTTTGCCAGCAGTGTCGGAGCGGCGCAGATCGCCGCAACATAATTTCCGTTATCCCACACCTGCCGCGTCAAAGACATCGCGGCGGCACTCTCCGACAAGGTCTTTACCCCGCCAAGCCCGCCGGGCAGGACGATCATCTCGATCTCGTCCGCGCAGACTTCATCCACGGATAAATTAACCGTCACACGCACGCCGTGCGAACCGACGACCGTCGTTGCGCCGACACCCGCAAAACGGACATCTGCACCGGCGCGTTTCAGAAGATCGAAGGGGGCGATCGCTTCCGTTTCCTCAAAGCCGTCACCAAGTAAAATCACGATCATCATTATCACTCCTTCAAGCAGGTCTGCACCAATCGGTATATCTCCTCGTGGATATCCTCTATGGAGCGCAGCATACCGTCTTTTGCGCAGTCAACCACGGTCCAGCCGTAAAACTCCGCAGCCTCCAAGCCGGTCTGGCGGCAGTTGCGCAGATAGTCCATATTCTGTTCGTGAATATCCGCGTGCGTATGTGTTGCGGTTTCTCTGCGCCGCAGAAGTTCTCCGGTGATCTCGGTCGGTACATCCAGATATATGACTAGATCGGGAACCGGCAGTTCCATATGGCGGTATTCCAGTTCATAAAGCCAGCGGAAAAACGCCTTGCGTCCTTCCGGCTCCTCTTTGGATGCCTGATGCACCGCATTGGAGGTCGTGTAGCGGTCAGATACGATCAGACCGCCCTGCCTGTAATATTCGCCCCACGCCTTATGGAAGGAAGCATAACGGTCAACGGCATAAAAGGTGGATGCCACATAGGCATTGACATCCGCAGGACTTTTGCCGAATTCTCCGCCCAGATACATCCGGATCAATGCCGAAGACTCCTCGGAATACTGCGGAAATACGATGGTCTGAAATCCGGTTCCCTCGTTTTTCAGCCGTTTTGTCAGAAGATCAAATTGTGTGGACTTCCCGGAACCGTCCGTTCCTTCAAATACGATCAGTTTTCCCATATGTTTTCATCCCTTTTTTCGGTTTGCATAAGCGGCAATTATGAATTTCGGAAGTCTCAGCATCCGTTTGAAGCGCTTCGGTTCCTTCAAAAGACGGTACAGCCATTCCAACTGCAGGCGGATCATCCACTGCGGTGCGCGTTTGACTGTTCCGGCAAAGCCATCCAGACTGCCTCCGAGGCCTGCCATCAGGCGAACCGTGACCAGTTCCGACTGATGTGCAAACATAAAATGTTCCTGTTTCGGAGCACCCAGACAGACAAACAATGCCTGCGCTCCGGAAGCGTTGATTTTTTCCACAACGGCAGATTCATCCTGAAAATATCCGTCTGCCGTGCCGCAGACGGTCAGTCCCGGTGCAAGCACTTTCATTTTTTCCGCAGCGGCTTCTGCAATTCCGGGCTTACTGCCGAGTAAATAGAGTTTTGATCCGGTTTCGGCAAGAATCGGTAACAAATGGGCGGCAAAATCGATCCCGGCGACTTTTTCCTTCAGAGGTGTACCGAGGATCTTCGCCGCCTTAACGACCCCGGCCCCGTCGGGAAGGATCAGATCCGCACGGTTGAGCATCGCACAGAAGTCCTGATCCTTCATAGCATCATAGGCGATCTCGGCATTCGGCGTGACAACTACGGCAGCTTTATCGCCGTGCAAAAGCGCTCTTGCGGCGGAAATTGCCTCTGCCATTGTCACATTATCATAGTGCACACCCAGAACATCGGTTTTACAAGACTCCATACAGGCATATCCTTCCATATTATTATATGAATTATATCACGCTTCTCCCCTTTTGTCTATTCTTTCTTCCGATGAAAAATGTCTGTCCGACAAATCAGGATTTGAAAGTCTGTTTGACTGAGTACGGAAAAGCCTTCCCCTTGAGGGGAAGGTGCCCCGAAGGGGCGGATGAGGTGTAACCGATTATATTGAAAGCGCTCAGTTTCCAAGGCTTTCCACCTCATCAGTCAGCCTACGGCTGACAGCTTCCCCTCAAGGGGAAGCCTGCCCGGTGATGTGCAAAGCTGACCACTGATCACTAACCACTGACCGCTAAATTCCGATTTATCGGAATTTTTCCCATATCACCGTAGGGAACGGTCTTGTGTCAAGAGCAACATGGTTTACACA
>R25__coassemble_1227_pt1 | contig 13144 bp, 12 predicted proteins | sample R25__metabat2_low_PE_026 | metagenome-assembled genome bin R25
TGGTTGCACAATTTGTAAACTATGTTACTACTCTACACATCTTGAGCGTTCCGCCAACAAGCAACCGGTCGGTTCTTTCCGGTTCTTTCCGGAACGGTCAAGACCGTTCCCTACAGTAAGGGTTACAGAATATCAGGTGTTGCGGTTCGACTTTTACAATCGGCTAACATCAAAAAAAGGCCCACACCGAGGTGTGAGCCCGAAAAACACACAACTCCGCTTGCTGTGGCACAATATCGTCACACTGTGAAAGAATGCGAAACAGAGCGTGCGTTTTTACCGAAGTAAAAAACACATTTCTGCAGGAACGATATTTGCTTGCCACATACAGAAGATGCGCATTTTTACGAAAAGTGTTGTTTTTTGCGGAAAAAAATGTTATGATATGATTGAATGGTAAGATGCCGAAAGGACGGTCTGACGATATGACAAACAAAAATGTATGTCCCAAATGCGGACAGATCTATGACGCAGAGATGGCCAAATGCCCTTTGTGCGGTGCGGTGTCGCCCGCAACGCAGACGGAACAGCCGACAGTTTTGTCCGGACGCGGGGAGGGGTCTCTGTCCGCGGATGAAAAAAGAGCGCTCCGACGCGAGGAGGAGGAATTCCTGCGAGCAGAGGAGGGGCGCTACCGGCGGATGAAGCGGCGCGGAGAGACCGATGCACCGGAGGAGAAGGACGATTCCCGCATTCCGGCAGGCTTTCTCGCGGCAAGCATCGTGATCCTGATCGCGGCACTGATGATCGGCGGCAGTTTCCTGCTCTGGAAGGCAAATGTGCTGAAGATCGGTCTGTATGACCGCTTGGCGGGAAGAACGACGGAGCCGACCGTCACAACGCTTCCGTCGGATACAGTTCCCGACACCGGCATCGGGACGGAGCCCACTGCGACCGCACAGCCGGACACCGAGCCGACGGAGCCGACCGAGGAAACACAGCCGCAGATCGTTCTTCCGTTTGCATTTGATGCGGACGACCCCGTTTTGATCCTTGTCGACGAGGACAACCCGATCCCGGATGACTTCCCGGTGGACGATATGGCAACGCTCGGCACGGGGGCACGGGTCAACCGCCTGTGTATGGAAGACCTGCAGAGTATGGTCAGCACTTGCCGTCTTGCAAACCACTATCCCGGCGTGTACGAGGGCTATGATGAAACGGCAAAGGCCACCAGCGAATACCGCACCGGGCTTGCGGTGGATATTTTCCCGGAGACCGATCAGGCGCGTGACGCAAAAACGCAGTCCGAGAGCGAAACTCTGCAGTGGCTTTGGGAGCACTGCTGGGAGTACGGCTTCATCATCCGCTATCCCGAGGGAAAGGAAGACCTCACGGGACACGACTATGAGCCGTGGCATTTCCGCTATGTCGGCAAGTCCGTGGCGGAGTATATGCACGAAGAAGACCTCTGTTTTGAGGAAATGTCGGAACTGCTGAAGCGGGCGGCACAGTAAAGACAGCCGGCATCGGGGAGCCGCTGTCTGAGGATGGAAAAAATGACAAATTGAAGTTGCAATCCCGAGCATCCGGCTATATAATATATAAATAATGCGTTGTACTGATGCCTTTTTCGGCAATTCTGCCGGATAAGGGCACTTTGCAGGAACATTAAGGAGAAGAACGGCTCTATGAATATTTCTTTTTCCCCTCCGGATATTACCGAACTTGAGATCCAAGCCGCTGCGGAGGCGATGCGTTCGGGCTGGATCACCACCGGACCCAAGACCAAGGAATTTGAACGCAGGATCGCAAACTACGCAAAAGCGGAGCGTGCCATCTGTATGAACTCCGCCACTGCCGCGATGGAAATGGCACTGCGGGCGCTCGGCATCGGAGCAGGGGACGAGGTCATCACCTGTGCCTACACCTATACCGCCACTGCCAGTGTCATCCACCATGTCGGCGCGAAGATCGTCCTTGTCGATACGGCAAAGGACAGTTTCGAGATGGACTATGACAAACTGGCGGAGGCGATCACACCGCGCACAAAGGTCATTATGCCGGTCGACATTGCCGGCAAAATGGCGGATTATGACCGCGTCTTTGCGGTTTTGGAGCAGAAAAAGTCTCTTTATCAGCCGTCCAACGATCTGCAAAGGCTGTTTGACCGTCCCATTGTTCTGGCAGACAGCGCACACGGCATCGGTGCGGCATACCGTGATATGCCCAGCGGCAGTGTTGCGGACTTTACGGCATATTCCTTCCACGCCGTCAAAAATCTGACCACCGCAGAGGGCGGTGCGCTGGCGTGGAAAGCCCGCGAGGGGTTAAGCAGTGACGAACTTTACAGGCAGCTCAATCTTCTGTGCCTGCACGGTCAGTCCAAGGATGCGCTTGCAAAGACGGGGCTCGGCGCGTGGGAATACGACATCAAATCCCTTGCCTACAAAAACAATATGACGGACATCACCGCCGCCATCGGTCTGGCACAGCTTGACCGCTATGACGGGCTGGTTGCCCGCAGACGCGAGATCGTCCGCCGCTATGACGAAGCCCTTCTGCCCTGCGGCGTGAAGACGAGAGACCATTTTGAGGACGGTTATTTTTCCAACTGTCACCTGTACCTGTGCCGGGTACCCGACTGCACGGAGGAACGGCGCAACCGCCTGATCACCTATATGGCACAGCAGGGGATCGCCTGCAATGTCCACTACAAGCCGCTTCCGATGATGACGGCGTATCAGGCACTCGGCTTTGACATCAAGGATTATCCCACAGCCTATGCACAGTATGCCAACGAGATCACGCTTCCTCTGCACACAAAACTGACGGATGAGGAAGTCCGGTATGTGATCGACAATTTCAAAACTGCACTGGAAGTGGTAAAGTGATCTACCGCAAATACATAAAACGCCTGCTGGATATACTCCTGAGCCTGATCGCACTGCCGTTTGTCGCGCTCATCGTTCTGCTTGCCGGGATCGCCATCGTCATTGACGACGGCTTCCCCGTGTTTTACAACGCCAACCGCATCGGCAAGGATCGCAGGGAATACAAAATGTTCAAACTCCGCTCCATGAAAAACAATGCCCCGGATCTGCGTATGGAGGACGGCTCCACCTATAACGCCCCGGACGATCCCCGACAGACCAAAGTCGGCAGGATCCTGCGCAAGACCTCTGTGGACGAACTTCCGCAGATCCTCAATGTCCTGCTCGGGCAGATGAGTTTCATCGGACCGAGACCCGATCTTCCGGACGAGGCACTTCTGTACGAGGAGCACGAATGGCACCGGCTGGATGTCCGCCCGGGCATCACAGGCTATTCGCAGGCATATTTCCGCAACTCCATCCCCACCAAGGAAAAGTACAAAAACGATCTTTATTATGTCGAAAATCTGTCCTTCGGACTGGATGTGAAGATCCTTTTCCAAACCGTGTTTTCCGTGCTGAAAAGCGAGGGCGTGTATGCACAGGAAACGGAAGTCAATGTGGACGAACTGGAAGACAGAGTAGGAGCGGACAAATGAAGATAGGATTTCTGACCGGTCACGCACCGTCCGTATATATGTTCCGGCTGGACTGTATGAAATATTTGCAGACCCGGGGCTTCGAGGTCTTTGTGCTTGCGCCGGAGCCGAAGGAGGAATGGGGTGCCGCGTTTGAGGAGCATGGCATCGCCTATACACAGGTGAGCCTGTCAAAGAACTCCACAAACCCCCTCAACGATATCAAGACCTATTTTGACCTGCGAAAAAAACTGAAGGCATACAGACCGGATGTGGTTTTCTGCGACCACGCTAAAATGATCGTTTACGGTCTGCTTGCGGCAAAGCACACCGGCATCCGGCACCGGCTGGTGATGCTGGGCGGTGTCGGCTCCGTACTGCGTGATCCGCCCGAAAACTTCAAACGCAAACTGATCAAAAAGCTTCTGACCATCGAATACCGTGTGGCACTGCCAAAGGCGGACCGCATTTTCTTCCAAAACAAGGATGACCTTGCGTTGTTCAAAGACCTGAAAATGGCAAAGGACGAACAGGCAGTCATGGTTCCGGGTTCCGGTGTCAATCTGGAACGGTTCCCGCAGACCCCGCTTCCGAAAAACAGAAACTTCCTGTTTGTCGGCAGGCTGATCCGCGACAAGGGTCTGATGGAATATATGGAAGCCGGACGCCTCCTGCGCACAAAATATCCGGAAGCCGAACTGCATATCGTCGGCTACTTTGACCCCAATCAGACGATGCTTTCCATCGGGGATCTGCAGCCGTATATTGATGACGGCACCGTGATCTTCCACGGAGAGCAGAAAAATGTCCTGCCGTTTTTGCAGGACTGCTTCGCTTTTGTCCTGCCGTCCTACCACGAGGGAACGCCGCGCTCCGTGCTGGAGGCACTGTCTGTCGGCAGACCCGTCATCACGACGGATGCACCCGGCTGTCGGGAGACGGTCATAGACGGCAAAAACGGCTTCCTTGTCCCGGTGAAGGATGCGAAAGCCATTGCCCGTGCGATGGAAACGCTCTGCGCGGATCGCGAACTTGCCGAAAGGATGGCAAGGGGATCCCGCAGTTTTGCCGAAGAGACTTTCGATGTCAATATCGTCTGCAATATCATCAATCAAACCATTCTGCAAGTCACAGAAAAGGAACAGAGAGGGAAACAATATGAGCCTGTATGAAAAGATCGTCAACAAAGAAGAAAAAATATCCCTGGTAGGACTGGGCTATGTCGGTATGCCGATCGCCGTTGCCTTTGCAAAGAAGGTCAATGTCGTCGGCTATGACCTCAACGCCGCAAAGATCGAACTTTACAAGTCCGGCATCGACCCCACCAACGAGGTCGGCAACGAAGCAATCAAAAACGCCAAGGTGGAGTTTACCTCTGACGAGACCAAACTGCGCGAAGCAAAGTTCCACATCGTCGCCGTTCCCACCCCGGTCAACGACGACCATACGCCCGACCTGACTCCCGTAGAGGGTGCCAGCCGCATTTTGGGCAGAAACCTTGTCAAGGGCAGTATCGTTGTCTTTGAATCCACCGTTTATCCCGGTGTGACCGAGGATGTCTGCGTTCCTATTTTGGAGAAGGAATCCGGACTGAAATGCGGCGTGGATTTCAAGATCGGCTATTCTCCCGAGCGCATCAACCCGGGCGACAAGGTACACAGATTGGAGACCATCAAGAAGATCGTCTCCGGTATGGACGCGGAAACGCTGGACGAGGTCGCCCATGTCTATGAACTGGTCGTCGAAGCCGGTGTGCACAGAGCGGAGTCCATCAAAGTCGCCGAGGCCGCCAAGGTCATCGAAAACAGCCAGCGCGACATCAATATCGCTTTTATGAACGAACTGTCCATTATTTTCAACAAAATGGGCATCGACACCAAATCCGTGCTGGAAGCCGCCGGTACCAAGTGGAACTTCCTCAAGTTCTATCCGGGTCTTGTCGGCGGTCACTGCATCGGCGTGGATCCCTACTACCTGACCTACAAGGCAGAGCAGCTCGGCTATCACAGCCAGATCATCCTGTCCGGTCGCCGCATCAACGACGACATGGGCAAGTACTGCGCGGAGAACCTGGTCAAGCAGCTCATTAAAGCGGATCGTCCGGTCAAGAGCGCGAGAGTTGCGATCCTCGGCTTCACCTTCAAGGAGAACTGCCCCGATACCCGCAACACCAAGATCATCGACATTTATAACGAACTGAAAGAATACGGCATCACCGCCGTGATCGCCGATCCCGCTGCGGATGCAGACGAGGCAAAGCGGCTCTACGGCGTGGAGTTCGTCGATGTTTCCGAGATCAAAAATATGGACGCCGTCATCCTCGCCGTTGCCCACGAGCAGTTCAAGGCTATGAGCAAAGCAGAGATCGACGCGATGTTCTATACCACCAAGGCACCCAAGGTGCTGCTCGACCTCAAGGGTCTGCTTGACCGCAAGGCCTACGAAGAAGCAGGCTACTACTACTGGAGACTGTAAAGAATGGAAGACCACGGAAAAGTCTCCGTTATCATGTCGGTCTACAACTGTGAGGATACCGTTCGGGATGCGATCGATTCCATCCTTGCGCAGACCTATGAAAACTGGGAGTTTGTGATCTGCAACGACTGTTCTACGGACAGCACCTTTGAGATTTGCAAGGATTATGCAGTCCACTATCCCGGAAAGTTTGTTTTGGTAGAGAACGACACAAATCGCAAGCTGGCATATTCGCTCAATCACTGTCTGGAGCACGCAACAGGAAAATATGTTGCCAGAATGGACGGTGATGACCGTTCGCATCCTGACCGCTTTGAAAAGCAGGTGCAGTATCTTGCCGACCATCCCGATGTTGACCTGGTTGGCTGTGCGGCGCAGCGGTTTGACGAAAACGGACTTCACGATATTTATCGGCTGGAGGAACATCCGGACAAGTTTTCTCTGTATCACAAGGTGCCGTTTGGACACGCAATGATCATGACCTATAAGCGCGTATATGATGCGCTTGACGGCTATGTTGTTGCAAAGCGCACCGAGCGGGGACAGGACTATGACCTTTGGTTCCGGTTCTTCTACAAGGGCTTCAAGGGCGACAATCTGCAGGAAGCACTTTACGATGTCCGGGAGGACGCAAACGCGATCAGGCGCAGAACCTTTAAGGTCCGCTGGCGCACCTATCAGACAACGCGCATTGGTTACAGGCTACTGAATTATCCGGTTTCGTGGCGCATTAACGCATTTATTTCCGTTGTTGTGAAAAGTTTGACTCCATTTTGGGTACAAAAGTTGATTCGCAAACGGCAGGCAAAGAAAACAGAAAAGTAGTCCGGTATCCCATTTTGAACTGACGGACTGAATGGAAAGGAAGAAAAAACATATGTCTGCATTTCTGACGGAAGTATTACCCGTCAAAATCGATCAATTCACAAAAAATATGCGGCTTTCCTTGCGGCAGATATTACCTGCGCAGCGGGTTGAAGCACAAATACGGGCGCCGCAAAGATGCGATCACACCGGAGCAGCGCAAGGCGGCAAAGGCGTATTGGAGCAAATACACCAAGCACTTTTCTCCGCTGTGGCATGAACTTTTGACGGCGCAGACCGGCGTGTTTGATGTGCGGTATGTTCCTGTGGATGTCCAGTACACGGAGATTGAAGACCGTCTGAATGACTGGAGTTCTGCGCACGGTGTCGACAACAAAAACAACTACGCAATGTATTTCCCCGAGATCCGTCACCCGAAAGCCGTATTCCGCAAAATGGCGGGCATCTACCACGCGGATGACTATTCCATCATCTCCAAGGAACAGGCAATCCAAAACTGCATCGACTGCGGCAATGTGATCTTCAAGGTTGCGCTGGAATCCGGTAAGGGCTACGGCATCACTTTCTGGAAGACAGAGGACGGCGAGGAAGCCCTGCTGAAGATGCTGGAGGTACTTCCCGAGGAAACCAATGCACAGGAATATATCACCCAGCATCCCGATATGGCAAAGATGAACCCCAGTTCCTGCAATACCATCCGCGTGGTGACCTACCTCGGCAAAAAGGGTGTTCGTGTGATCCGCTCCTATTTTCAGGTCGGCACCAGCGATACCGTCCGTATGGGACAGGTTGCCGTTGGCGGTGTGTGCTGCAGCATCAAGCCGGACGGTTGGCTGTACCCCAAGGCATACGATGTCCACTATGTCGGACATGACACGCACCCCTGCGGCATCAAATATGCCGATTTCCGTGTCCCGAGTTATGACAAGGTCTGCGACATTGCAAAGAAACTGGCTGCCAAGATGGGTGACTTCAAACTCATTTCATGGGACTTCACCGTCGGTGAGGACGGGGAACCTATCTTTATTGAAATGAACCTCAAATACGGCGGCACAATGTATCATCAGTTGTCCTCAGGTGCCTTCTTCGGTGACGAATCGGGCGAGATCCTTGATGAAATATACGGAAAGAAGAAGTAATTATGGGTTACGAAAACTTAAAATTCCCCGAAAACAGCGTGTTTCTGGTCACCGGCGGTGCGGGCTTCATCGGCTCCAACCTCTGCGAAGCGATCTTGAAACTCGGATATAAAGTCCGCTGTCTGGACGATCTGTCCACCGGCAAACAGGCAAATGTTGATCTGTTTTTGACCGATCCGAACTACACCTTTATCAAAGGCGATATCAAGGACTTTGACACTTGCCTGAAGGCGACCGAGGGTGTGGACTATGTCCTTAATCAGGCTGCATGGGGCAGCGTTCCCCGCTCCATCGAAATGCCGTTGTTCTATTGCGCCAACAACATTCAGGGTACGCTCAATATGATGGAAGCATCGAGAAGAAACGGCGTCAAGCGTTTTGTCTATGCTTCCAGCTCCTCTGTTTACGGGGATGAACCGAATTTGCCGAAGACCGAGGGCAGAGAGGGCAATCTGCTGTCTCCTTATGCGCTGACCAAACGCTGTGATGAGGAATGGGCGAAGCAGTACACGATGCACTACGGCTTGGAAACGGTCGGTCTGCGATACTTCAATGTCTTCGGCAGACGGCAGGACCCGGACGGCGCTTATGCCGCAGTGATTCCCAAATTCATCAAGATGCTGATCCATGGCGAAACGCCGACGATCAACGGTGACGGCAGGCAGAGCCGTGACTTCACATATATCGAAAATGTCATTGAGGCAAACCTGAAAGCCTGTGTTGCTCCAAGTGAAGCAGCAGGTGAGGCATTCAATGTTGCCTACGGCGGCAGAGAATACCTGATCGACATCTATTACGGCTTGACCAAAGCCCTCGGCGTGGATGTAGAGCCGAATTTCGGACCCGACCGGAAGGGCGATATCAAGCACTCCAACGCGGATATTTCCAAGGCAAGAAGGCTCCTCGGCTATGACCCCGACTGGAGTTTTGACCGCGGCATTCAGGCAGCGATAGCGTGGTATAAGGAAAATCTGTAAAAACATCAGATTGGGAATATCGGAAGTTTAATGTTTTAGAGATAGGGGCTTTTTTATATGAAAATATCAGTATTCGGTGTCGGACACGCTGGTTCTACAATTGCAGCTGACCTGTCCTTGAAAGGGCACAGTGTTACGATATGCAAAACATCAAATAAGCTTCACAATGAACACTATGACGCGGTTCGGGCGAACGGCATCATTACATTGCATGAGAACGGTGAAGAAAAAGCGGCACAGGTACGGAATGCTGACAGCGTTTCGGATGCAGTAAAGGGTCAGGATCTGCTGATTGTTTACATTCAAACGAACTATCATGAAAGTTTGATCCGCAGTATTTGCGAGTATATCGAGGATGGACAGACGGTTTTGATTGAACCGGGCTATCTTTCAACCTGCTTTTTCCTGAAATACTGCGATAAAGATATTACGGTGATCGAAGCAGAGAGTTCCCCCATTGATTGCCGGATCCTTTCTCCCGGACATACAAAAGTGCTGTTTAGGAACACGCTCAATCCGTTTGGTGTTTATCCGCCTGAAAAGAGAACGCACGCTGAGTCCGTTTTAAACCAGCTCGGTTATCCGTTTGAGGTGACCAAATCAGTTGTCGAAGCAGCACTTCATAACCCGAACCTGATTGTCCACACAATCGGAGCGATTTTCAGTGTACCGAGAATTGAATATGTTGGGAAGCATGGCGGCGAGTACTCAATGTACCGAGAAGTTTTTACCCCGCATATCTGGAATCTGGTTCAAAAGCTTGACCAAGAAAAAATAAATGTGTTGGAGAAGATTAATTGTCCCGGGCTGTCGTATGTGGAGGCTTGTAAAAAACGTAATTCGCTCGAAAACCGGAGGGACGCTACCGAGGTGTTTTTCGATTATGCAAATAACTCTGCACCGGATGGCCCCTACGATCCGGAATCAAGATACCTTACCGAGGATGTACCGCAAGGGTTGGTACTGCTGGAGTCCCTTGGACATTTCCTTTCTGTTCCGACACCGGTTTGCACAGGGTTGATTGACTGTGCCTCTGCAATGACGAACAGGTGCTTCCGTGACGAGGGAAGGACAATTGATATTTTGGGTCGGGAAGAATTAAAAAGAATCATTACATTATGAGGAGTAAGAGAATGACTGCAAAAGAGCGCTGCCTGAAACATACGGATACCGACGGCATCTGTGCAGTTTATGTGTTTACTCCCTCCGTGTTCCGCCTTGTTCCACCGAGAATCAGGCACAGCTTTTCCGTAATTGACCGTGCAAAGCTGCTGCTCCGTGTACTCAACGGCTACTATGTCTACTATGAGACGGATGCAGATAAGATGATGGGGTACTGCTTTCTGAAACGGAACTATCTCAGGAAGTATGCATTTTTACAAAAACAGGATGTATTGATCAATCCCTACTTTGTTTCCCCTGAGTACCGCGGCAACGGTTTGGGAGGAAAGCTGATAAAAGCGGCAATCTCCGATTCTGAAACATCGTGGAAAACAGTATACGCCGTTGTGAAAGAGGAGAATATGCCGTCCATCCGCACATTGGAAAAGCTGGGATTTCAAAAAGTAGGCTGCTCTGATAAAAAGGGCTGGTCACATAGATTGACCGAACAAAAAACGCATCTTCCGGTATTTTGCCTGACACGCACAGAAAAACAGGAGAAAACAGTATGATCTACCAAATCAAGACCGCTCTTCGGAACTGGTCGGACAAGAGTGACACCGGCAGTTTTGTGTTTCAGATCGCACGCAGTGCCTTTGCAAAGTTTATGCTCCATGTGCCGGATGAAAAATACGCGCAGTGGTTCCATAAACTCTACTGCAAAAAGGGACTGGATCTGAAAGACCCGAAGACCTTTGACGAAAAACTGTGGTATCTGAAACTTAACAACCGCGACCCGCTGCTGACCCGCTGCTCCTGCAAGAATGAAGTGCGCGGCTATGTGAAGGAATGCGGTTATGAAGATATTCTGCTCCCGCAGATCGGCGTGTACGACGATGTAAAGCAGATCGACTTCAAGGACTTTGAAGGTATGGGCGAGGTCATCTTCAAATGCACCCACGGCTCCGGTGAAAACTACATTCTCAGCCCGGGCAAGCCCGCAAACCTCAAATCCTTCCGTCGCCGCTTCCGTTTCGCACTCAAACAGAATGCCTACTGGTTCTCCCGTGAATGGAATTATAAAAATGTCAAACGGAAGATCGTCGCGGAAAAGGTCGTCCGGGATAAGGCGGGCAGACTGCCGCTGGACTACAAGTTTATGTGCTTTGACGGCGAGCCGAGACTGCTGTTTTTGGATCTCGGTCTTTATACCGACGATCTGATCTACAACGAAAAATATCCCCGCAACATTTACGATATGGACTTCAATCTGCTCCCTGTCTGGGAAACCAGACCGAATGCGGATTTTGAAGTACCCAAGCCCGAAAACTTTGAGCGGATGGTCGAGATCGCCCGCAGGCTTTCCAAGCCCTTCCCGCACTGCCGTGTGGATCTGTACAATCTGGACGGACAGATCTATTTCGGTGAGATCACCTTCTATCACGGCGGCGGCTGCAACGATGTCCGGCCGGAGGAATGGGATCTGAAAATCGGAAGCTGGATCGATACAAACAGCCCGAAACTCATTCGCAAATAAAACAATGATCTGCTGATGAACAGGCGGAGGAAACAGGAGGCAGCACTTGGTACCATATTTTGTCACGAGCGCGCTTGTGCTGGTGTTTTCCGTCCTTGCAGAGATCAGCAGGACCAACGATCTGGAGCGGGGCTATGAGGGCTACCGCCATTCCAAACGGACGGGAATATTCCTGTTCCTGACCCTTGTCCCGTTGGTCTATACTGCCGGCTTCCGCTACGGCATCGGCACGGACTTTATGGGCTATTACAAGATCAACAGCGTTTTCAAAGCAAATTTCTGGAAAGCGCTGATAAGCCTCAACGAACCGGGAATCTGCTTGCTCCGCGATTTGGTCAGCCTGTTTTCCACCGATGGCGCGGCGTATATTTTCACCTTCAGTCTGCTGACGATCCTTTCGTTCTGCATCGTGCTGTTCCGGCATACGGACGACTATGTCTTTGCTATGATGCTCTACATCTTCTGCGGCTGTTGGCACGGCGCATTCAACGGTGTGCGGCAGTATCTGGCGGCAGCTGTTCTTATGATGGGTATTCACTTTATCCGTGAAAAGAAACTGATCCCCTATGCTGTCACGGTGTTCATCGCATTCCTGTTTCACAAATCGTCGATCGTGATGATCGTACCGTATTTTGTTATGCGGAATGAGATTACGCCGAGGAACATCCTGTTCCTTGCCGCCGGAACGCTGATCGTTTCCCTGAACTATGAAACGGTATTTGCGTTTATCGGCTTCCTGAAGGAAAAAGATGTTGTGATGAACAGTTATGCAACATCCTCCGTGAACATCCTGCGGGTGCTGGCAAATGCGGCACCGGCTGTAGCGGCGGTCGTTCTCAATTTGGGAAAGGAACTGGACGAGGAGCAGACTTTCTGCATCAACGGACTGATCATCAATGCAGTCGCGATGATCGCCTCGGCAAACAGTACCTATCTTGCAAGGATCGGCGTCTATACCGGTGTGTTTATTCCGCTGTGCCTGTCCAAGGTGATCCGACTGAAGAACAAGAACTTTGAACTGTTTTTCCGAACGGCGATCGTTGTGCTGTTTGCCGTCTTCTGGTATGTTGTAGTTTCCTGGCATTCGGCACTGAATCCGTTCAAGTGGGTATTCTATAAGGGTATCTTCTATTAAGCGAGGGAGGAAAAAATTGTGAATTTTGTTCAAAAATTGAAAAGAACACCGGTTGGCGTTTTGGCACGGCGCGAGTATTGGCGTCATCGCGGACAACATGATATAAAAAAATATGACGATTATACTTATATCTGCAAATTGTACCGAAAACTTGGCAGAGAACTGGACTTGGTCGATCCGAAGCGGTACACAGAAAAACTCCAATGGCTGAAACTGTTTTGGAGAGACGAGTTGGCACCTGTATGCTCCGACAAATATGAAGTTCGTTCCTATCTGGAAGAAAAAGGGTACGGATACCTTTTGAATGACTTGATTGCGGTTTATGAAAGCGCTGACGATGTAGATATTGATGCTCTTCCGAAGCAGTTTGTTATCAAAGCATCGCATGGCAGCGGATGGAATCTGATCGTGAAAGACAAGTTCAAGATCAACTGGTTCTGGTGGAAGAGAATAATGCGGAGCTGGATGAAGCAGAACCTTTATTGGTTTGGCAGGGAATGGAAC
>R25__coassemble_1228_pt1 | contig 13135 bp, 17 predicted proteins | sample R25__metabat2_low_PE_026 | metagenome-assembled genome bin R25
GGACACAAGCCTGCCGAATGTGATGCGGCAATGCCTGCAACTGATCGCCAATTTTTCTCCGTTGAGCGTCTATGCTTATCAGGCGTATCGGCATTATGAACGCGGCAAAGGACTGACGATCCACCGCCCGGATCCGCAGCTGTCCACCGCAGAGAATTTTCTGCGGATGCTGCGCCCGGATACATCGTACACCCCGCTGGAGGCAAAACTGCTGGATCTGGCATTGGTTCTGCACGCAGAGCACGGCGGCGGCAACAACTCCACCTTTACGACCCATGTTGTGACCTCGTCGGGTACGGACACCTATTCCGCGATGGCGGCATCTCTGTGTTCTCTCAAGGGACCCAAACACGGCGGTGCCAATATCCAGGTCAAGCGTATGTTTGAGGACATCAAGCGCAATGTCCGCTGCTGGGAGGATCGGGACGAACTGCGGGCATATCTTGCCCGCATCCTGAACAAAGAAGCGTTTGACCGCAGCGGTCTGATCTACGGAATGGGACACGCTGTGTATTCTCTGTCCGACCCGCGGGCGGAGATCTTCCGGGAAACGGTCGAGCGGCTGTCTGCGGAAAAGGGAAGACAAAAGGAATTTGCGCTTTATCAATCCGTCGCGGAACTGTCCACTGCGCTGATCGCCGAGAAGCGGAAGATCTATAAAGGTGTCAGCCCGAATGTGGACTTTTACAGCGGTTTTGCCTATTCTCTTCTCGGGATCCCCGAAGAACTGTTTACGCCGCTGTTTGCGGTTGCCCGCGTCGCCGGATGGAGCGCACACCGTTTGGAGGAACTGATCAACGGCAACCGGATCATTCGACCCGCCTACAAAGCCGTTTCACCGCAGATCGGCTATACTCCGCTGTCCCTGCGATGACGCTTGCAAAACCTGCGGTTCTTTTCCACACCGCAGGTTATGCTCTGCGATCCGAAAAAGCAACGGCGGAAAAATGTACTTGCCTTTCCTCTGCGTTTCGACTATACTGTAACCTGATGAGTGGGGGAGAAAAGTATGCATCCGTTCAAGCATTTTTGCACGATCACAAGGCATCGGCATCTTGTGATGTACTACTGCTTTCGTGTCGGACTGATCCGACAGGGACTTGCACACGATCTGAGCAAGTATTCCGCGCAGGAGTTCCTGCAGGGCGCAAAATACTGGAGCGGTGTCCGCAGTCCCAACGCCCTTGCGCGGGAGGAACTTGGCTGGTCGACCGCGTGGATGCACCACAAGGGCAGAAACAAACATCATTATGAATACTGGACGGATCTTGACCCGCAGACGGGACGGTATGAAGCGATTCCTATGCCGCGCAGATATATGGTCGAGTCGGTGATGGATCGCATTGCCGCCTGCCGCACCTACCACGGAAAGAATTATACCGATGCAGACCCGCTGGAATATCTGATGCAGGCAAAGGAAACACCCTTGCTTCACGCGCAGACCCGGCGGGAACTGGAAACGGTTTTGCGGTACCTGAAACAATACGGTCAGTCACAGACCTTTCGGATGATCCGTCGGACGATCCTGAAGGGCAAGCCGATCTCAGAATGGAAATAGAGGAAAGAACAAATGGACTTAACGATTTCAGTTGCCGGACTCAATGTCGGAATGGAGTATACACACAGGTATGTTTGGGGTCAATGCCGACAGTTTTTGACGGATGATACGCCGGATTTTTCCGTTTCTTCCACACCGGAGGACTGGGAGCGAGAAATAGAAATCGCGGAGGATAATGTCAGGTTATGCGATGCGGAATTTACCTGTCTGCACCGTGAAATTGCCAAACGGTTGCCGGATTACGATGCGTTTTTGATGCACGGCGCGGCAATGGAGGCACAGGGGAAAGGCTATCTTTTCACAGCACCCAGCGGCACGGGAAAAACGACCCATATCCGTATGTGGATGGAACGGTACCCGGAAACGGTTAGATGTATCAACGGAGACAAGCCGATCGTGCGGAAGATCGACGGACAGTTTTGCTTTTGCGGCACTCCGTGGCGCGGCAAGGAAGGCTATGGAGAGCCGTTGATCGTCCCTGTCGGCGGCATATGCGTTTTGGAGCGTGCAAAGGACAATTTTATCCGGAAGGTTGCTCCGGCAGATGTTTTTCAACAGTTGTCCCATCAGATATTTTTCCAGAACGAACCCCGAACGCTTACAAAATTTCTGGCATTGTTTGATGAATTCCTGTCCTCGGTTCCTGTATACCGAATGGGATGCAATATGGATATTTCCGCTGCGGAAATGTCTTTTGTTGCGATGACCGGCGTATGAATCGCCTTTCCTATGTCATCCTGAAACACGGCAAAGGATCTGCTCTCAATACAGAGATCAGATCCTTTGCCGTTTCTTTTGCGGAATTTGCACATCAAATGTGCAAAAAGTTCCATCAGGTTACAGCGCAGTGAACATTTCAGCATCCGAAGGATGCTGAAATCCCAAAAATCCCCTCTCTGTTTTGTTGCAACAGAGAGGGGATTGTGCGTTTATGTACTTTGAGTATCAGCCGACGATCCTTCTGCCGCAGACAAAGCGGGCGGCATAGTAACTGTCACTCAGGTTTGTGATGATGACGCCCTTTTCGGGGTTTGCCGCGTGGATGAACTGACCGTTGCCGATGTAGATGCCGGTATGCGTGAAACTGCCGCCGCTGGCGAACAGGACGAGGTCACCGGGCTTGAGGTTGCTGCGGCTGCCGATACAGGTGCCGTTTCGGTTCTGGTCCGTGGTGGTACGGCCGATGGAATAGCCGCACTGTTTGTAAACATACTGTGCAAAGCCGGAGCAGTCAAAGCCGGTCGAAGGGGAGGTGCCGCCGTAGACATAGCGGTAGCCGAGATACTTCTTTGCACAGGCAACGATCTTGTCACCTGCCCAACTGTAGGAGGGCGTGGAACTGCTTCCGGGCTCCTTATAGGTGTTGCCGGGACTGCCGTAGTTGCTGTACGGGCATTCAAGCATCGTCACAAGATCACTGCGGACATAGCCGATGTTGCCGTTGTAGGAGACCTTGAACCAGCCGCAGTTGAAACCGATGATGAAGCAGGTCTCGCCTGCAGGTGCCTGCTTGACGATGCCGTTGGAGGTCGAAGGACCTTTGCGGACATTGGTGCAGGAGTCAAAAGAGGCATAGCCGATCTTGACATTCTCCCGTTCCTTGAAGGTGATATAATCGGCACAGACATAGCCGGTTTTGAGGTTGTAACTGCAAAGATACCAGCCGTTGACCTCCTTGATGATGATGACTGCATCACCGTACCGTGCAGTGGAGATCACATCGCCGGAGGTGCCGGGTTCGTCCCGCACACGCAGAGCACTCGCATCCACGATGCCGATGCCGGTTTTCATTTCCGTAGCACTGGCGACCGTGGCAACGGCTGCAAAAAGTGCCACAACAAGAGCCAGCATAAAAAGAATTCGTAACAGCTTCTTCATAGGTACCTCCGATGATCGTTTATTTGGATGCCAGTGCTCGTTCCAGCCACACACAGCCAACATCCAAAGCTGTGTAGAAGCCGTCTTTTTCACTCTTTTTGAGGACGCGTTCTTTGGGCTTTGCCGAGGGATCCGTCAACTGGAGTTGGACGGAAACACGGGTGGCAAGGCTGATATCCTCAAAATCCTTGGATTCCAGCACCTGGAGGATGACGATGTACTTGTCCGCCATGGAGCCGTAATAAACCATATTGTCTTTTCTCATCAGGGGATGACCCTTGTAGACGAGACCTTCATTTTTATCAGACATGATATTCCTCCCTGATCAAAATGTAACCAAATTGTAACACATTGAAATTGAATTGTCAACCCATTTTCGGCATTTTTTGAAAAATGCGGAAACGGCAGACAAAATGACGCGATCGGTTTGAAAAACACGGATGTTCGGAGGTACGGTATGAAGCTGTCAAGATACAGACAAGAGACCCTGCAGGACGCAAGGTCTCTTGCAATAAGGTGCGTGATCAGTCGAAAAGGTAGTGCCGGACGATCTCCTGCAGCAGTTCGTCCCGATCCAGTTTGCAGATCAGGGCGCGGGCATTGTTGTGGTTGGTGATGTAGGTGGGATCTTCAGAAAGAAGATATCCGACGATCTGATTGATGGGGTTGTAGCCTTTTTCGGTCAGAGAGGTGAAGACTGCGGTCAAAATTTGTTTCATATCGCTGTTGTCTTCTGTCGGGACGCGAAATTTGATGGTGTTGCTGTCCATTCGAATATCCTCCTTCTTTCGAACTGCCTTTATCCTGCCTTATTTTACCACACTTGTACAGGGTTATGCAAGGATTTTTTTCGGACATTCTGCATTTTGGCAGATCAACGGGAAGACTGCACCCACCCTGCGGAAGAACCTTTCAGTGTCATCCTGAGGAGCGTTTTCTTTGTGTCATCCTGAGGAGCGAAGCGACGAAGGATCTGCTCGGATATACGACAGAAGACCTTTCCCTGTGCTCAGGGTGACACGATTATCACGGCAGACCTTTTGCTATTCTCTATACAGCATTTGATCTGTGTTGCACTTTGCCAAAATAAAGCATTAAAGTGGCTCGGTGTTTGTGCAAGCCTACAAATATCAAAAAACAGGAAAATAACACTTTACAACTTTAGTGAGATAAAGTATAATGCGCTCGTCCAAAAGAAACACGGAGGAAAAACAAAATGAAAAAAATACTTGCACTCATCCTGACCGCCGCTCTGCTGCTCTGCTGTTTTGCGGGCTGCAGCGCTGCAAACAAAGACCCCGTATCCGACAAGCAGACCGACACTGCTGCCTCTCCGAAAGACACTGCGGATGTACAGACCGAACCGGAGCAGACCGATACTGCCGCCGATTCCGACCTTGCCTATATCAAAGATAAGGGTGTTCTGATCGTCGGTGTCACCGATTTTGCACCGATGGACTATCAGGATGCAAACGGCGAATGGATCGGCTTTGATGCCGATCTGGCAAAGGCTTTTGCCGAGAGCCTCGGCGTGGAGGTCAAATTTGTGGAGATCGAATGGGATTATAAGATCCTGGAACTTGAAAACAAGAGCATTGACTGCGTATGGAACGGTATGACGCTTGGTGACGAAGTCCTTGCCGCGATGGAATGCACGGTTCCTTACTGCAACAATTCGCAGGTCGTGGTCGTTAATGCGGCTGATGCGGCGCAGTATCAAACGGCAGATGCCTGTATGGATCTGAGATTTGCCGTGGAGGCAGGCTCGGCAGGCGAGGATATGGCAGAGGAACTGGGCTTTATCTACACGCCGGTCGTCGATCAGGCAACGGCACTGATGGAGGTCGCGGCAGGCACTGCCAATGCGGCGATCATCGACAAACTGATGGCGGCGGCGATGGTCGGAGAGGGTACCGATTATGAAAACCTGACCTACACGGTGGATCTGAATGAAGAAGTTTACGGTGTCGGCTTCCGCAAGGGCAGTGATATGGCGGCGGCGCTCAACGATTTCTTTGCGGCAGTGATCGCAGACGGCACGATGCGGCAGCTTGCAGAACTTTACGGTGTGCAGGCATCACTGATCGAATGATCTATGGAGGGCTTTTTTCAACAATTTCCGATCGTATTTGATGAACTGAACATCGGCTTTCTGCAAACCTTGAGGCTTTTTGCAGTCACGCTGATCGGGGCACTGCCGTTGGGTCTGCTGATCTCCTTCGGCAGTATGTCCCGCATCAAGGTCATCAGCAAGCCGATCCGGTTTATCGTATGGATCTTTCGCGGCTCACCGCTGATGCTGCAGATCCTGATCATATTCTATTTTCCGGGTATGGTCTTCAACCGTCAGATCTGGGGAATGGAGGAAAGCGGAAGATTTTATGCGGCGGCGGTCGCATTCATTTTCAACTATGCCTGTTATTTTTCCGAGATCTTCCGCGGCGGCATTCAGGGAGTTCCGAAGGGTCAGCAGGAGGCAGGACAGGTGCTCGGAATGTCAAAGCAGCAGATCTTTTTCAAGATCACATTGCTGCAGATGATCAAGCGCATTGTCCCCCCGATGTCCAACGAGATCATCACCTTGGTGAAAGACACCTCTCTTGCCCGCATCATCTCTATGCAGGAGATCATCTGGGCAGGTATCGGCTTTATGAAGGGGACACGCGGGATCGCAGGACAGATCTGGCCGCTGTTTTTCACCGGGGTCTATTACCTTGCCTTTACCGGGATTTTGACGCTGCTGTTCAATTTGCTGGAAAAGAAACTGAGTTATTTTCAGAATTAGGGGAAAAGATATGGCATTTTTGGAAGTGGAGTCCCTGAAAAAATCGTTCGGAAAATCGGAGATCCTGCGGGACATTTCCTTTTCACTTCCGCGCGGAGAGGTGTTGGCGATCATCGGCTCTTCCGGCAGCGGAAAGACGACCCTGCTGCGCTGTCTGAATTTTCTGGAGACAGCCGACAGCGGCAGGATCCTTGTCAACGGTGAAGTGCTGTTTGACGGCAGTGCAAAGCAGAAGATCTCCGAGGCAGAACTTCGCAAAAAGCGTCTGCATTTCGGCTTGGTGTTCCAGAATTTCAATCTGTTCCCGCAGTATAACATCCTCCGCAATGTTATGCTGGCACCGTCTTTGCTCTATAAAGACATCCCTGCACAGACGCTGGAGGAGTCTGCAAAAAAACTGATCGCAGATGTGGGACTGAGCGACAAACTGACCTACTATCCCTGCCAGCTTTCCGGCGGTCAGCAGCAGCGTGTGGCGATCGCCAGAGCACTTGCGATGAAGCCCGATATTCTTTGCTTCGACGAGCCGACCTCCGCACTGGATCCGGAACTGACCGGAGAGGTGCTCCGTGCGATCAAAAATCTCAAGGGCGGCGACCGTACAATGATCGTGGTGACACACGAGATGGAGTTTGCCCGCCGCGTGGCGGATCGTGTGATCTTTATGGCGGACGGAAGGATCGAGGAGCAGGGGACACCGGAGGAGGTTTTCGGAAACCCGCAGAAGGAAAAAACAAAAGCGTTCCTGCAGAAAATGCCGCAGACGGTTTGACAGCACCGGAATAATCGGGTACAATCGGTTCAGTACTTTATCGGAGGTGAGACGGTATGTCGAGAGAATTCCTGCAGGAGGATATCCACGCACTGTATGAACTGCTGTCCGAGGTTACAGACCCAAAGCAGATGGAGGATCTTCTGGAAGACCTTTGTACGAAAAAGGAAGTCGAAAATATGGCGGAGCGCATCCGGGCGGCAAAACTGCTGATCGAGGGAAAAACCTATGCACAGGTGATCGAACAGACGGAGATCTCCTCTGCCACGCTTTCCCGTGTGTCACGCTGTATTCAGTACGGCAAAGGATATTCCGCACTGCTCGGTCAAAAGCCGCAGGCAGACACAGGGGACAAAGGGACTGCCTCAAAATAAAATTTCCGAAAAATCGTTCCGATCATTCAGCCGGCAGAAAACGCATTTTCCGCGTTTTCTGCCGGCATTTCTATGGAACTTCGTCGGTGTCTTTCAGGAGGGTGAATTCGTTTTTGGAAAAACGGAGAAACCCTTCTTTTTCCATTCTGCTCAGTTCGTGAGACAGACAACTTCGGTTGACACGCAGGAAGGCTGCCATTTCCTCCCGGGAGAACGGGATACGGAAGGTCTTACTCTGTGCTTTGTTTGCCTGCATGGTCAGATAGACCCGGATGCGCTCCCGCAGACCGTTCTGCGCCAATATGGCAAGCCGGTATTCATTCTGCATATTGATGTGGGACAGGATCAGCAAAAGATTATCCGTACAGGTCAGCCGGTCTTTCTCGGGCAGTCTGCCCGGGCGCAGGATCAACTCCGAGGGAAAGGAAAGCACCGTACACGGCTCTACTGCAACTGCCTGATAGGGGGAAAGTTTGGTTCTTGTGCAGATCAGATCGACACCGATCAGTTTCGGTGGCAGGATCAGATTGCGGATATCCTGATCGCCATTTTCCATATAATAGACAAGTTTCACCCTGCCCGAGAGCAGGATATTCACCCGCGTCACACGGTCATTCGGTAAAAAAAGAGCCATCCTGCGGTCGTATTTTTTGACTGTGCTGTAGGGCAGGATCGCCGTGCGGATGACCTCGCACGGAATTCCCTCAAACAGCCGGTTTTTTTGCAGGATTTCAAGATATTCTTCCATATTGCCCCTCCTTTTTTCTTACCATAGCATAATTATGTTGTTTTAACAACATAATTTTCCTGTTCTTTCTGTTATGATCAAAAAAAACTTGTGAGGATCGCTATGAGAATCGTACATACGCTCCCGTCCGACCGAAAAGCGCGGCTTTGCATCGCTGTCCTGCTTGCGGCTCTGGCAGGGCTGTTTTTGCTTTCACTTGCCGTCGGACGCTATGCCGTTCCGCTGTCGGAAGTTGTGCGCATTTTGGTCGGCAAAGTGTTTCCGGTCACACCGACCCGGGACAGGAATATGGAGATCGCCGTCCTGAATGTCCGTCTGCCGCGCATTCTCCTTGCCTGTCTTGTCGGATGCTCGCTTGCCGTTTCGGGCACGGCGTACCAAAGCGTATTCCACAATCCGATGGCGGCTCCGGATATTCTGGGCGCGTCCTCGGGGGCTTGCTTCGGTGCGGCACTTGCCATTTTGCTCGGTCTGCCGACAGGTGGGGTGACGGTGTGTGCCTTTGTGTTCAGTTTGCTCACGGTGCTGATCGTGTATTTTGTCAGCACTCGCACGCAGGGAAACCGCGTGGTCAGTATTTTGCTTGCCGGTATGATGACTGCGTCCCTGTTCTCGGCGGGGACCTCCTGCATCAAACTGATCGCAGACCCGTCAAGCAAACTTCCCGAGATCACCTATTGGCTGATGGGCAGTCTGTCCGGCACGGGAATGAAAGATGTCGGCTTTGCTCTCATTCCGATGCTGTTGGGGATGATACCGCTGTTTGCCCTGCGCTGGCGGCTCAATCTGCTGACTCTCGGAGAAGCCGAGGCAGGCACGATGGGTGTGCATATCGGCAGACTGCGGCTGGTGACGCTGCTGTGTTCGACCATGCTCACCGCCGCAAGCGTCTCCGTCAGCGGGATGATCGGCTGGGTGGGCTTGGTGATCCCGCATCTGTGCCGCAGACTGGTCGGAAACAACTGCCGTTTTCTCATTCCGGCTTCTATGGTCTTCGGCGCGGTGTTCCTTCTGCTGGTGGATGATCTGTCCAGAAGCCTGCTGGCAGTCGAGATCCCCATCGGCATCCTGACTGCCTTTGTCGGTGCGCCCTTCTTCCTCTATCTGATGACGGGAAAGGAGAGAACGCTGTGATCTTATCTGTTGAAAAACTCAGTTTTTCCTACAGCACGGCAGAGGTGCTGCACGAGGTCAGTTTTTGCCTTTCTTCGGGAGAGTTCGTCTCCGTCCTCGGACCGAACGGAGTGGGAAAGACCACGCTGTTTCAGTGCATTCTCGGCAATCTGCCGGAGTATACGGGACAAGTGCTTGCGGACGGGAAAAATATGCTGTCCGTTCCCCACAGAGAGCGGGCAAGAATTCTGGCGTATATTCCGCAGATCCACCGTCCGACCTTCGGCTATTCTGTGCTGGACACGGTATTGATGGGGGTCAGCCGTCAGGTCGGAGCGTTTTCCACTCCGAAAAAAGAGCATATCGACTGCGCATCGGAGGCACTCTGCCGTGTGGGTGCAGAGCATTTACGGGACAGAGATTTTTCCAAACTGAGTGGGGGAGAACAGCAGCTTGTCCTGATCGCCCGCGCCATCGCACAGCGTTCTGAACTCCTTCTTATGGATGAACCGACTTCGGCACTGGACTACGGAAATCAACTTCGTATTCTGAAATTGATCCGGGATCTGGCAGATGAGGGTTACGGGGTTTTGCTGTCCACACACGACCCTCAGCACGCTTTACGATATGCGGACAAGGTGCTTGCACTTTATGCAGGCGGGATCGCGGCATACGGCACACCGTCAGAAGAACTGGATCCGGCACTTCTGCGGCGGCTGTACGGTGTGGAGACAGAATTTGTCCGGACGCAGAACGGCACCGTGATCGTTCCGGGACGAATTGAAAAGGAGAAAATCATATGAGAAGAAAATCGAAAATATTCCGTTCACTGCTTCTTGTACTGACGCTTGCCCTGTGCCTCACCGCCTGCGGCACTGCACCCTCCGCGCCGTCTGTCCCTGCTGTGCCGACCCGTGTTTTTATCGATTCGCTCGGCAGGGAAGTCGAGGTGCCTTCGGAGCCTGAAAGGATCGCTGTCACTGGGACGATGGCACAGAAGGTCGTTTTTGCACTTTGCCCGGACAAACTGGCCGGACTTGCTGGCAACTGGAATGCCTCCGCAGAGGAATATATCGAAAAAAAATACCTGGATCTTCCGGTTTTGGGTCAGCTTTTCGGCGGCAAGGGAGAACTGAATTCGGAGACTCTGCTTGCCTCCGGGGCGCAGCTCGTGATCGACATCGGGCAGGCAGGGGAAGGCACTGCCGACGAATTGGATGCTTTGCAGGCACAGACACAGATCCCCTTTGTGCATATCTCTATGCGCACGGAAACGATGGGGGAGACTTTCCGACTGCTCGGTGACCTGCTGGACTTGCCGGAGGCGGCACAGAGGCTTGCATCCTACTGTGATACGACCTATGCTCACATCGCGGAACTTGCGCAGTCTGCAGAGAAAGTCCGGCTTCTGTATCTCACCGGGACGGAGGGGATGAATGTGATCGCCAGGGGCTCCTATCATGCGGAGGTGATCGACCTGCTCGCCGACAATCTTGCCGTCGTGGACGAGCCGTCTTCCAAGGGGACGGGCAACGAGGTGGATGCCGAGCAGCTTCTCGCGTGGGATCCCGAGGTGCTCCTGCTTGCACCGGACGGCATCTATGACCGTCTTGCAGAGGATCCGGTTTTGCAAAATCTTACCGCTGTCCGAAACGGCAACTATTTTGAAGTGCCGCAGGGCCCCGACAACTGGATGGGCTTTCCGCCCTCCGTCCAGCGGCTTTTGGGGATGCTGTGGATGGGCAGACTGCTCTATCCCGAGGCGGCAGAATACGATCTGTACGAAGAAGTCAGGACATTCTATGAACTGTTTTATCACTGCACACTGACACAGAAGCAATACAATGTACTGGTGGAGAATTCCGTCGGAAAAACGGCGGATACGGAGAAATAAAATGAAGCATATTGTTCTTCGCGGAGCAAGAGGGGTCGGAAAATCGAGCCTGCTCCGACGCATGATCTCGGAAACCGGTTTGCTGCCGGGTGGCTTTTTGACAGAAAAAGCGCCGCCCGATGCGGACGGCGTTTCCCATACCTATATCTATCCGGCAGACCGGGCTGAAAGACAGCCCTCGGAGGAGAATTGCGTCGGAGCCTGTCGCGACGGACGGCTCCTGTTTCGGCGCAGTGCGGTGTTTGACACACTCGGCACCCGGTATCTGCACGGTTCAGACGGAAAAAATGTGGTATTGATGGACGAACTGGGCTTTTTGGAAACGGACGCTCCGGACTTTCAGCGGGCAGTCCTGCAAGCATTGGACGGCGATCTGCCGGTGCTTGCCGCCGTCAAGGACAAGGATATTCCGTTTCTGGAGAAAGTCTGCAATCATCCGAAGGTGTGCGTGTACCGCATCACCGAAGAAAACAGAGAACGGCTGTTTTGGGAACTTTTGCCGATCCTTGCGGAAATGACGGAAGAGTGAGACAGAGCACAGTCACAGATCGTCGGTGTTCTGCCGATTTTGCATCAGGACAGTGCGGTGCGCGCTTTTGCATCCGTCCCGTGTCGGTGATTTTCCGGCGCGGGCTGTTCGGTGACCTGTCTGCCCGAGATCGCGTTCTTATAGGACAGATATGCCTCCGGTGCGCCGGTTTCCAGAAAAATGCTCCAATAAAGCTGTGCGTCCTGCATCGGGATCCCTCCAAGTACCGTTTGTTTCAGTATATGAATAGGATGTGCCGATGTGACCGCAAAATGACCGGTAAAATTTTACAGGGTATCTTTTCCGTAGCCGAAATTGCGGATCAGGAATTCGCTGTCCCGCCAGTTTTCCTTGACCTTGATCCAGGTTTGCAGATAGACCTTTGTGCCCATAAATTTTTCACAGTCCGTCCGCGCCATCGTGCTGATCTTTTTCAGCATTGCGCCCTGTTTGCCGATGATAATGCCCTTGTGGGATGCTTTTTCACAGTAGATCGTGGCATCCACATCCACAATGCCGTTGTCCCGTTCGGAAAAGCGTGTGATCTCCACCGCCGTACCGTGCGGGATCTCTTTTTCCAGACACCAAAGCATTTTTTCACGGATGATCTCTGCGATCACCTGACGCTCGGGCTGGTCGGAGGTCATACCCTCGGGGAAGAACTGCGGCCCCTCCTGTGCATAGCCCTCACAGATCTTCAGCAGTTCCTCCACGCCCTCCCCGGTTTTGGCACAGATGGGAATGATCGCGTCAAAATTATGCGCGGCACTGTATGCCGCCATCACTGCCAGCAGATTTTCCTTTTCCACCGTGTCGATCTTGTTGATGACAAGGACAGAAGGGACCTTCCGCGCTTTTATCTGCGCGATCAGAGTTTCCTCCTGCGGTCCGATATTGGCGATCGGCTCCACCAGCAGCAAAACCGCGTCCACATCCGCCACGGACTGCTCAACGACATTGACCATATAGTCTCCGAGTTTGGTGCGCGGCTTGTGAAAACCGGGAGTGTCCATAAAAACAAGTTGGGTATTGCCGCAGTTGCGGATCCCGCAGATGCGGTTGCGGGTGGTCTGGGGCTTGTTGGAGACAATGGCGACCTTTTCACCGACAACGGTGTTGGTCAGGGTGGATTTGCCGACATTCGGTCTGCCGCAAATCGTGATCATAGCTGATTTTGTTTTCATTGGTATGTTCCTCTTTTACCGTTTCAGATCGATTTTTTTGCAGATGGCTTCCTCTCTTACCCGCATCTGCCTTTTCATTGCGCCTTCATCCGTATGGTCATAGCCCAACAGGTGCAGGATGCTGTGGATGGTGAGATAGCCGATCTCACGCTTTACGGAGTGCCCGAACTCCTTTGCCTGCGCCTCGGCGTGTTCGCGTGAGATCGCCATATCGCCGAGCGGCAGAAGCCCAGTCTCGGGATCGAGATATTCCGTCAGATCGTCGGGGAGTTGTCCGGGTGTAAATTGGAACATCGGAAA
>R25__coassemble_1241_pt1 | contig 13056 bp, 7 predicted proteins | sample R25__metabat2_low_PE_026 | metagenome-assembled genome bin R25
CTGGCGACACGCGGATTTTCAGTCCGCTGCTCTACCTACTGAGCTACCGAGGCATTTGGTACATAAAGCCAAGCCATCTGGCTTGGCTCTATGTTTGGCGACCCGGAACAGACTCGAACTGTCGACCTCCAGCGTGACAGGCTGGCGTGCTAACCAACTGCACCACCGGGCCAAATATTTTGGTGGAAAGTACAGGGCTCGAACCTGTGACCCCCTGCTTGTAAGGCAGGTGCTCTCCCAGCTGAGCTAACCTTCCGTCCGCGCCGCTTTTGTCCGGCGACGGGTGTTATTATATCTGCACATACCCGCTTTGTCAAGCCCCTTTTTTTATTTTTTTATTTTTTTCCTGTCGTTTTATAGTAGAAATATTTTCAACCTGTGTTATAATGTATGGTAACTACATCTTCTTCGGTTGGGAGGTGCGATATGCTACGATTTTGTTATGCCCCCCTGCGCAGGGCAGTTTCCGATTTTGCACTCTCCGAAATCTGCAAAAACGCCGCCCGGGGAACCGCACGGCAGATCCTGATCGTCCCGGAACAGTTCTCCTTTGAGACAGAACGGCGGCTGTGTGCGCTCGGCGGGGATCCCATCGTGCGCTTTGCCGAGGTTTTGAGTTTTTCCCGCCTTGCAGACCGCGTGTTTTCCGTTGTCGGTGGTGCCTGCATCAAGACACTGGATCAAAGCGGCAGACTGATCGCCATCGCCGGTGCGCTGGAACAGGTGCGCTCCCGGCTGAAGATCTACGGCACCTACATCACAAAGCCGGAATTTTTGCTTCAGCTTCTTCAGATCCACGACGAGTTCAAAAGTTACGGTGTCAGCGCGGATGCCGTCCGCCGTGTTTTTCCGGTGTTGACCGGCACACTTGCGGAAAAAATGGAGGAACTGACCCTCATCTTGGAGACATACGATACCGTCTGTTCCGGCGCGAAACTCGACCCGATGATGCGCCCGGAACTGCTCGCCTCCGCCCTGTCCGAAAGCGACTACGCCCAAGACCGTGAGATCATAGTGGACGGCTTCACCGATTTTACCGCGCAGGAACTGAACATTCTTTGTGCACTGCTCCGCACGGCAGGAAATGTCACTGTCTGTCTGTGCTGTGACGGTCTTCTTCGCGGGCAGAGCGTTTTTTCTCCGGTACGCGACACCGCAAAGGCACTTGCCGCACTTGCGGAAAGATACGGCATTGACTGTGCGCGGCAGGAGATCCCTGTCACCGCCGATGCGGACGACCTTCTGCATCTTTCAAGTCACCTGTTTTCCTCTGCGCTCCCTGTATGGGACGCTCCCGCTCCGCACATTCTGCGCTCCGATGCGGACACGGTCTATGACGAATGTCTTTGTGCCGTCGGTCAGATCCAGCGGCTTTTGACCGACGGTGCCAGACTGCGGCAGATCGCCGTTGCCTGCACCGATCCTTCCTATCTTCCCGTTTTGGAAAATCTTTTTTCCCGCTATCACCTCTTCTGCTATATCTCCGGCGCACAGGATGTTCTGCAAAAAAGCGTGCTGCAGGGTGTGCTTTCCGCACTTCGCGCCGCCGCCTCCGGAATGGATGCCGAGGATGTGGCGGACTATCTCAATGCCGGCATCAGCGGCATATCCGCCGATGCCTGTGACCGTCTGAAGAATTATGCGTTTGTGTGGAAACTGCGCGGCACCTTATGGGAGAGCGAATTTACCCGCGATCCTTATGGCTATGACGGCGGTGATCCTGTCCGTTCCGCCCGTCTTCTTTCGGATCTGAACGAAGCGCGCCGGACTGCCGTCGAACCCCTGCTTTCCCTGAAGAGCGGGCTTGCCGCCGCAAAGAACACGGCACAGCAGGTGCTTGCGCTCTATCGGTTTCTGGAGCAGATCGATCTGCGCCGTCGGCTTTCCGACCGCGCCGATGCACTTTGCCGGCAGAACCGCTTGCAGCAGGCACAGGAATATGCCCAGTTGTACGGGATCCTGACCGACACAATGGAGCAGGTCTACGGTGTTTTGGGCGAAACCGTCCGCACACCGGAAGAATTCCACAACTTTTTCCGTGCGGCTCTGAGTCAGCACACCGTCGGCACCGTGCCTGCAACGCTGGACTGCATCCGTATCGGCTTGCTCTCCGATCTGCGCGATGCCCGCACCGAACATCTTTTGTTGCTCGGTGCATCCGACGGACTTTTGCCGAGCGGTGCGCCTACCGTCGGTCTTTTGTCCGATGCCGAGCGAAAACTCCTGACCCAAGCCGGTCTGACGCTGGCGCCCGATGCCGGTGCACGGCTCGACCGGGAACTTCTTTGTGCATACACGGTACTCACAGCCCCGACGCAGACCCTCTATATCAGCTGCACGGCAGATCAGCCCGGGTACCTCTATGAACGGCTGAAAAAAATGTTTCCGCAGTGCCGCTGTGTACACCCGTCCCCCCTGCCCGTGACACCCCTGCAGGCCGCGGCATCGGTATGTGCGCAGGGCACCGCCGCCGTGCCGACCCTGTCGGAGCACACCGAAAGGCTCCGTCAGCGTGCGGCTTATACCCCCGGCAGTCTGTCACAGCCGACGGTCACGGCACTATACGGTGAGCAGATCCGGCTCTCCGCTTCCAAGATCGACAAGTTTGCCTCCTGCAAGTTTGCCTTTTTCCTCCGTTACGGACTCAGTGCCGCACAGCGGAAGGAGGCAGCGGTGGATGCGCCGATCTTCGGCACCTTTGTCCACGAGGTTTTGGAAAAGACCGCAAAGCAGGTCATGGCTGAGGGCGGCTTTCATACGGTGTCCGAACAGCGGCTGGACGAACTGGCAGGCAGTTTTGCCGAACAGTTTATCCGTGAACGCCTCAACGGAACGGACGGCAAATCCGAGCGGGAACTTTCCCTGCTCCGCAAAAATCTCGATGAGATTCGCGGCATCGTGCGGGAACTGTGGGAGGAACTTCGGCAGTCCGAGTATCTTCCCGAGGGCTTTGAGTTGGAGTTCTTCGGGGACAGTGCCGTCGAAATCGCCGGACAGACCGCCTCCTGCCGTGTGGTCGGGATGGTCGACCGTGTCGATCTTTTCCGCTCGGACGGAAAAACCTATCTGCGGATCGTGGACTATAAAACCGGAATAAAGTCTTTCGACTATACCGATATTTTGAGCGGCATCGGACTTCAGATGCTGATCTATCTCTTTGCCCTGCAGTCACAGGCAAAAGAAAGATTCGGCAGTGCCGTCATTCCCGCCGGTGTACTCTATTTTCCGGCAAGACTGCCCGTTTTGTCCGGCACCGAGCGGATGGATGACGCAGCCGCCGAACAGGCACGGCGCAGTCAACTCCGGCGAAAGGGTCTGCTGTTGGACGATGAACGCTCCCTGCAGGCGATGGAACCGGCAGAGGGCAGTCCGCGCTATCTGCCCTACAAAATACTGCGATCCGGTGAGCGGAGCGGTGACCTTGCGACCGGCGAGCAGATATCCCTTTTGCGGGAGTATGTATTCCGCACACTGGCGGATATGACCGATGAAATTTTCAGCGGTACGCTGACACCGGATCCCTATGTCCGGGGGACCTCGGACAGTTCCTGCAAATACTGTGAATACCGTACCGTCTGTCATATCGACAGCGGAAAGATCCCGGTACGCAGTCTGAAAGCGACTTCTGCATCCCGCTTCTGGGATACACTGGAAAAGGAGGCGGAAAGCCGTGTCTGAATTTCATCTGACCGAAGCACAGCAAGCCGCCGTGGAAAACAGCGGCGGAGCGATCCTGGTTTCTGCCGCCGCAGGCTCGGGAAAGACCCGTGTATTGGTCGAGAGGCTGATGCAAAGGATCTGTGACCCCGAACATCCGCACGATGCGGACGAATTTTTGATCATCACCTTCACAAAGAAAGCCGCCGCAGAACTTCGCACCCGCATCGCAGGCGAACTGACCGCGAGACTGTCCGACAAGCCGTCCGACCGGCATTTGCAGAAGCAGCTTCATCGGATCTGTCTTGCAAAGATCTCCCCCGTCCATTCCTTTTGCAGTGATCTTCTGCGTGAATATGCTTATCAGCTGCACCTGCCGCCGGATTTCCGTCTGGCAGAGGAAAGCGAACTGGATATCATCCGGCAAAGACAGGCAGAGAACCTGCTGGAAGAAAGTTATACCGATCCGGAAACGGCAGACGGTCTGCAGTTCCTTTCCGATCTGCTCGGCTCCGGACGCAATGACCGCGCCGTGGTGTCCCTGCTTCTGGACACCTACGATGAGACAAGATGCCATCTGTCCGAGGAGGATTGGATCTCTTTCTGCCTGCGGTCTTTGGACACTTCGGCACTGACAGATGCCTCCGAGGCGGTATGGGGGCGCAGTCTGATCGGCAGACTGCATCAGACGGCGGCAGACTGTCTGACCGAATATGAAGCAGTCCAAGCCGCATTGGCGTCAGATGCCGTGCTTTGCCGCGCCTATCTTCCCGCGTTTTCGCAGGATATGCAGCTGCTCCGTTCCCTGTCGGAGGCGCAGACCTGGGATGCGCTGAACGCTTTGGGTGCGCCCGTATTTCTGCGGCTGGGTTCCTCAAAGGGGTGTGAAAATGCCCTGCTGCAGGAGCAAGCCAAATCGGTGCGGGAACGCTGCAAGAAAAAAATCACTGCTCTGTACAGCCCGTTTTGCGCTTCCTCTGCCGAGGTCTTTTCGGAGATGGCTCCGTCATCGGCGGCACTTCGCTGCCTGTTTTCTCTCGTGCGGAAATTCTCCGTGCGTTACGCCTCGGAAAAGGAGCGGCTGCATCTTCAGGATTTCAGCGATCTGGAGCACGGTGCGGTGCGGCTTTTGCTGGAAAAGGGTTCCACACGACCGACAAAGATCGCAAAAGAGATCTCCGCACGCTTCTCCGAGATCATGGTGGATGAATATCAGGACACCAACGAAGTACAGGATGCCATCTTCAAAGCAATTTCCGGAGACGGAAAAAACCGTTTTATGGTCGGAGATGTCAAGCAGTCCGTCTACCGTTTCCGGCTTGCCGATCCGACGATCTTTCTGAAAAAATACAAAGCCTACCGCGATTACCGGGAGGCTTCCGACGGAGAACCCCGGCGGATCCTTCTGTCGGAAAATTTCCGTTCCGGAGAGGGGATCCTGGAGGCGGCAAACGCCGTGTTCTCCGCCTGTATGTCCGAGCAGGTCGGCGGTCTTGTCTACGGGCAGGAGGAGGCCTTGGTGCCGGGGATCGAACACTCCCCGCTCCCCTATCCGTCTGTGGAACTGCACTGCATCGTCACCGCAGAGGACTCCGATGAGGACGCTCCCGAAAAAACTGCGGCGGAGGCGGCATTTGTTGCCGATCGCATCCGCAGACTGTTGGACGGGCAGACTCCCGTGCGCGACCGGGACGGTCTTCGCCCTGTCTGCCCGGGCGACATCGTGATCCTGCTTCGCTCTTTGAAAAACAATGCGCAGTTCTATCTTGATGCGCTCCGCGCACAGGGGATCCGCAGTGTATGCGACAACGGCGCAAGTATTCTGAACTCCGAAGCATCGGAACTTCTGACCGCTTTACTGCAGGTGATCGACAATGCCCATCAGGACATTCCGCTGGTCACCGTACTGCTCAGCCCGATCTTCGGGATCCCGGCAGACCTTCTTGCGCAGATACGCACGGAGGACCGCTCTGCCGATCTGTACGATGCCGTCTGTCAAGGTGCAGACCGTGTACCGGAACTTCGCGCATTTTTGGACACATTGCAGGCGTTGCGCAATATGGCGCAGGAACTTCCGCTCCACTCCCTGCTCGAAAAGATCAATGAACAGACCGATATGGAAGCCGTATTCTGTGCGATGCCGAACGGGGAAGCAAATGCCGCAGAATTCCGGCGGCTGTGCGAACTTGCCGTCTGCTTTGAAGACGGCGGCAGACGCACTCTGCGCGAATTTCTGTCCTATCTGGATGCTCTGAAACAGCGGGGGCTGACCGCAAGTGCGGCTTACAGCCCGAACGCCGTCACGGTAATGAGCATCCACAAATCCAAGGGGCTGGAATTCCCGGTGGTCATTCTCGCCGGACTCTCCCGCCGCTTCAACACCGATGAGACAAGTCAGGCGATCCTGATGCACCCGCAGTTCGGAGCGGCGTGCAGTGTCCTCGACACGGACAGGCGTGTGCGCTATCCCTCCGCCGCAAAAAAGGCGATCGCGGACAGACTGCGGACAGACGGTCTGTCCGAGGAACTTCGGGTGCTGTATGTCGCGATGACGCGGCCGCAGGATCTGCTGATCATGACCTTCTGTGCGGCAAGCCTGCGCGCAAGGCTGACCGAACTTGCCAACCGTCTGTCGGTCGCACCCTGCCGTGTCATCGCAAAGGATGCGGGCTGTCCGGGTGACTGGGTCCTGACTGCCGCGATGCGGCGCACTGAGGCGGGCGAACTGTTCAATTATGCACAGGTCTGTCCTCCCAGCGTCCCCTCTGACCTTCCGTGGCGGATCTGTCTGCACGAGGGAGTATCGGTGCCGAGCCGCACGGAGACACCCGCCACACAAGCCGCAGTCCCGCCGCCGCCCGCATTGGAAATGCTGTCTTACCGCTATCCTGCACCGCTGGCGGTTCAGGTGCCCGGAAAGATCACCGCGACCCAGCTCAAGGGACGGTTGCTCGATGAAGAGATCGCGGAGGGCTGTTCCGCGTCCGCCCCCGTCCGATTCTGTCCTCCGCCGCTGTTTTCGGAGGAGCATCCCCTGTCCCCCACGGAGCAGGGCATTGCCGCCCATCTGGCAATGCAATATCTGGATTTTTCAAAAACCGATTCCGAAGCATCGATCGCAGGAGAACTGGACCGTCTTGTGCGGGAACGGTTTTTGACCCGTCAGCAGGCAGATGCCGTATCTCCGCAGAAACTCTTCCGCGTGTTTTCCGGCGCCCTCGGCGATAGGATCCGGTCTGCAGACCGGGTCATCCGGGAATTCAAATTTTCGGTGCTGGTCGATGCGGACACCTATTTTCCGTCGGAGCCGGGAGAAAAGATCATGCTGCAGGGCGTTACGGACTGCTGTCTGGAAAAGGACGGCGAACTGACCGTCATCGATTTCAAGACCGACCGCATCCGCGCCGGCGGTGAAGAAGGATCCGCCGCAAATTATCGTCCCCAGTTGGAAGCCTACAGTCTGGCACTTTCCCGCATTTTCGGCTCACCCGTTACGAAACGAATTCTGTATTATTTTCAGACCGATACTATGGTTGAGGTCTGAACAGGAGGTATACTTATGACAATTCAGGAATACAAGGAGCAGATGTGTGACATCGGCAGAAGGATCTACGACCGGAATATGGTCGCCGCCAACGACGGAAACTTTTCCGTCCGGCTGGAGGACGGGACCTTTCTTTGCACCCCCACCGGGGTCAGCAAGGGTTTCCTTACGCCGGATATGATCTGCCATGTGGACGGCGAGGGAAAACTGTTGGAGGAAAACCCGCCCTACCGTCCGACCTCGGAATTCAAAATGCATCTGCGTGTCTATCAGGATCGCCCCGATGTCGGCGGCGTTGTCCATGCGCACCCGATGTACGCCACCGCCTTTGCGGTCTGCGGTATGGCACTCGACCGTCCGATCCTGCCGGAAGCAGTCATACAGTTCGGGGACAAGATCCCGCTGGCAGATTATGCCCTTGTCGGTTCGGACGAGGTGCCCGAATCCATCAAAAACATCATCCCGCACTATGATGCTCTGCTGTTGGAAAATCACGGCGCACTGACCTACAGCGACACTCTGATGAACGCCTTTTTCAAAATGGAATCCATGGAATTTTATGCACAGGTTCTGTTCACCGCAATGCAGATCGGCAACCCGCAGACCTTCAGCCGGTTTGAAATGAACCGCCTTTACGCTGTGCGCCGCTCTATGAAACTCCCCGGAAAGCACCCGGCAAACAGGACGAGCCGCTGAACATTCAAAGCAGTGATCCGCAGATCGGAGGAGAAAACTATGCAAAAGCAAACGCAGAACACCCCGATTCCCGAAAAATCATCCCTGACCGGCAGTCGGTTCGGCGACTGGTTCGTACGAAACAAGTGGTCGGTCATCGTACTTCTGGTCGCGGCATTTGTCTTTGCAGGTGTCAACCTGTATTTGCAGACGGATGACAAGCCGGTCTATCAGCCCTCGGCATACGACACCTGTTTTTACGAAAAAGCAGAGATCCTGAACATCTCCAGAGATACCGTCAGTCCCGATCTGTATTCTCTGGACGGCATTGAGATCGGCAGTCAGTTGATGCTGGTGCGTATCAACTCCGGAATGTTTGCCGGAGAAAATATTGAAGTGACCAACAATGTCTCCGCCTTCAACAGTCTCAAAATGAAGGTCGGAGAGAAGATCATCGTCTGCATTTATGCCGAATATACCGACCCGGGAGAAGCCTATGCAGGCACGGCTCCCTCGGTCAGAGCAGAAGACGGCGGCACCTATTCTTTGGAAAATGCCTCGGTCTACAGTCCCGACCGTACCGTTCCCGTTCTGATCCTGCTGGTGCTTTTTGTCATCGTCACAACGCTGATCGGCGGCAGGACGGGACTGAAATCTCTGCTCGGACTGGCGATCACGGTCTTCTGCCTGATCCGGGTGATGTGTCCGCTTCTGATGAAGGGCGCACCGATGGTGCTGACGGCATTCCTGCTCTGCGTGTATGTCTCGGTCGTCTGCTTTGTCATTCTCGGCGGTGTCCGCAAAAAAACCGTGTGTGCGATCCTCGGCACGGTCGCGGGGATCGCGCTTGCCGCGGCATTCAGCGAACTTGCACAGGGGATCGCAAGGGTCACAAGTTACCATCTTTATGACATTGACGGCGAGTTGGAAGAATTCAAGAATATGCAGCTGCAGGGGATCCCTCTGCACATCACCGGTGTACTGACTGCCGGCATCCTCATTTCCGCCCTCGGCGCAGTGATGGATGTGGCAATGAGTCTGTCCTCTGCCCTGAGCGAACTGAAATCCGTCAATCCGTCTATGGGCTTCAGGCAACTTTGGAAGTCCGGTATGAACATCGGCAGAGATATGGTCGGTACGATGACGAACACGCTGATCCTTGCCTTTGCGGGCAGCAGTCTCGTCCTCCTCATCTGGATGTGGTCGCTGAATCTTTCTTTCCATCAACTCGTCAGCAGTCCGTTCCTGTCTCTGGAACTGATCAGCGCACTGTCCAGTTCGGTCGGTGTCATTCTTGCCGTCCCGCTCACGGCATTGATCGGTGCCGCCTTTTTCGGCAAAGAAAAATCAGCTCGGTAAAGGTTGAAAAACTATGAAATATGTGATCGTTTTGGGAGACGGGATGGCAGATGTACCCGTTCCCGCTCTGGAAAACCGCACACCGTTGGAGGCGGCGAAAAAACCGTATATGGACTTTCTGGCAAAAAACGGGGTCTGCGGTACGGTCCGGACAGTTCCACTCGGGATGCCTCCCGGCTCAGACACGGCAAATATGTCCGTTTTGGGCTTTTCTCCCCGTATTTACTATTCCGGACGCTCTCCTTTGGAGGCAGTCGCGCTCGGCATCGAAGTCGCGCCGGAGGATGTGACCTTCCGCACCAATCTCGTCTGCGTGTCGGATGAACCTGCCTACGAAGATAAAACGATGATCGACTTTTCTGCCGGAGAAATATCCACCGCAGAGGCAGACCTTCTGATCCGCACTTTGCAGAGGGAACTGTTTACCGATGCGGATCTTTGCCTGTATGCCGGCATCAGTTACCGGCACTGTCTTGTGAAAAAAGACGGCAGTACCGGCACGGTGCTGACCCCGCCGCACGATATCACGGGCAAGCCGGTCAGGGATCATCTGCCGCAGGGCACCTACGGTGAGCGGCTGTCCGGTCTGATGGTGCGTTCCTGTGAGATCCTCAGGGATCATCCGGTCAACCGCGCCCGGATCGCGGCGGGAAAGAAACCGGCAAATTCCGTCTGGTTTTGGGGAGAAGGGACAAAGCCGAAACTGAGATCACTGCAACAGCTTTACGGCATCCGGGGCGGAATGGTCTGCGCGGTCGATCTGCTCAAGGGGCTGGCACTGTGCGCCGGGATGCAGACAGTGGATGTTCCGGGTGCAACGGGCGGTATGGTCACAAACTACCGTGGCAAGGGAGAAGCCGCACTGCGACTGCTCCGCAGCGGCTGTGATCTGGTCTATATCCACATCGAAGCACCGGACGAATGCGGACACCACGGGGACGCATCGGCAAAGGTCGCGGCGATCGAAGCCATTGACCGGGACATTGTCGGATATCTGTACAGAGAACTTACCGATGCAAAGGAACCGTTCCGGATGCTGGTGACGCCGGATCATCCCACACCGATCCATTTGATGACCCATACCGCCGACCCTGTTCCGTTTGTGCTGTATGACAGTGAAAAGCCCTGTACGGGCGTTTCGCGCTATACCGAAGCGGAAGCAAGCCGTACAGGACTTTTTCTTGCAGAGGGTCCGATGCTGATGCGCCGGCTGGTCACCGGTTGATCCTCACTCCAAAGTGCTTCGCGGATGGGATGTCGTGGAGCCATCCTCTGCACGCCGCACCAAAGGCGTTTCATTGCGAGGACGCTTTGCATCCGTGACAATCCGTCTGTATCCGGTTTTGGATCGGAGAATCTGCGGCAAAAGACCTGTTTTTCGGTTTTTGCAAGGTCATAGGTACTTACAAAACCTGCAAGGGACAGATTGCCACGACCGGTGTGCGCACCGGTCTCGCAATGACACATCAAGAAGTGCAGTGCAAAAATCGAGCCATCCTGAGCGCAGCAAGAGGCACGGCGTCAGCCGTGACGGGGGGATTCTGCAAGCCCCGATCTACAGAAAACTATGTATCACAAAGAAAGGAAAAACTCCGTGCCGTGTTACAGCGGTGCGGAGTTTTCCGCATCCTCGGCAGTTATGCCGTACTGTCTCAGCAGTGCCTCCGCCTGCAAAGAGCGGAAGGAAAGGGACTTTCCGGTCAAAGGGTGCGGAAAGGTTAGATGCCCGGCGATCAGCCGCTGACCGCCCGTGCCGCCGCCGTACTGCGGGTCACCGACGATCGGGATGCCGAGGTGACTGCAATGCACCCGAAGTTGATGGGTGCGACCTGTAACAGGGCAGAGGGCAAGCAGGCTCGTTGCTTCCTTTTGCGCCAGGACCCGATAAACCGTAATTGCCCGCTTCCCGTCCGGGCGGACACAGCGCAGGAGACTTCCCTCCCGCAGACGGGCGATCGGCAGATCGATCGTTCCCTCCGCCTCCGCAGGACAGCCGTGAACCTCCGCATAATAGGTCTTTTGTACCTGCCCATCGGCAAGCGCTTCCATCAACGCTGCGTGGATAAACGCATTTTTCCCGTAGACCACCAGTCCCATCGTATCCCGATCCAGACGGGTCAGAATATGCACGGCGCAGGGCTGATCGGTTTTTTGATAGTAGCCCAGCAGACGGTTTGCAAGCGTCCCCGTCAGGCGGTTTGCCGTCGGATGCACCAGAATTCCGGCAGGCTTGTCCAGAACGATCAATGCCTCATCTTCAAATATGACCGACAAGGCTCCGTCCTCTGCCGGAAACGACGGCGGCTGTACTTCGATGCGTTCCTTTATTTCGTCTCCCGGACGGATGATGTGATCGGAGTGCGCCGTCTGACCGTTGACGGAGAACGGCTCAAAGGGCTTGAGCCGACGCACCAGCCCGTCCGACAGATGCAGTTCCCGCCGCAGGACGGAAAGCAGTTTTGTGCTTCGGTCGGAAATACAGGACAGTTCCATAACACACCTCCTCGGTTTTTTATGCCTTATAAAACACTTCGTATTTTTCGGGAACCTGCAAGAGCCTTTTTCGTCAAATCTTTACCAAATGAAAGGAGAGCAAAACGATGAAACGGTTTTCCGCTTTTCTGCTCTGTCTGCTTCTGCTCGCCGGATGTGCGGCGTCTCCGGCACAGCCGACGGATGAAAAAAATCATTTTTCCTACGACAAAAAAGAAGACCGCTATCTCTATGAAGGAACCTATGACGGAGACTTTTCCCTGCAGAGGATCGAACTGGACTTTGAAAAACCGGATCTGTGTCCGCATATCTGCAAGGTGATGGAACTGGCAGAATACGCCGCACTGTGCAAAGAATGGGGCTTTGGGCAGGACTATACTGCCGAGGGCACCTATCTCGTCGTTGCCGACAGCGCATGGGGCATTCCCTTGACCGTCGATCTCGGCGGTGTGACCTATGACAGCGACACCAAGATTGCCTGCCTGTATGTTTATGAGCAGGCATTCGGCTGCACGGCGGATTTTCCCGCGTGGCTGATCGCCGTGCCGACAAAGTGGGATGCCGAAGCCGTGACCTTTGAAACACTGACCACGAAAGACGATCTTGCAAGGCACCGGGAGGAGGAAGAAAACCCTGTTGCCTACAAGCCCATCCTCTATCTTTACCCCGAGACCGAGATCGCGCTGACGGTTACGCTCGGCAAGCCCGAGAAACTGACCTGCACCTACCCCACTTATAAAGACGGCTGGCGCGTGACGGCAAGTCCCGATGGGACACTGCGCGATGAAAAGGGCCGCAGTTACTATGCGCTGTACTGGGAGGGCGGCTATGCGCCGAAACTCGGAGAAGAAGGCTTCTGCGTGACGCGGGAAGATCTGATCCCGTTTTTGGAAGACAGCCTTGCCGCGCTGGGACTGAACGAACGGGAGGCAGAGGAATTCATCGTCTATTGGCTTCCAACCTTGCAGGAAAGCCCCTATGTCTGCATCCGCTTTGCCGGTACCGAAGAAATGAACGAGGTAATGCCGCTCGACTTTTCCGTACAGCCGGACACGCTGATCCGTGTGCTGATGGAATATGCGCCGCTGTCGGAGCCGATCCGTCTCACGCCGCAGATCCTGAATGCTCCGGAACGCAGAGGCTTTGTCGCCGTCGAATGGGGCGGCGCAAAAATGCCGTGATGACGGTCGGCATTGCCGCATCCGTGTTTTTTCTGCACCTATTTTATTTCTTTTCGGAAACGGTGTCAACCGGATCGGAAAAAGTATTTAATATTCGGCCTGTTTTCCGTATCACCGTAGGGAACGGTCTTGACCGTTCCCTACGGT
>R25__coassemble_1324_pt1 | contig 12478 bp, 13 predicted proteins | sample R25__metabat2_low_PE_026 | metagenome-assembled genome bin R25
CTACTACCGTAATACCAAGCAGATCCTTCGTCGCTCCGCTCCTCAGGATGACACACAAGTGGGACGCTGAATCCCGATTTATCGGACGGATCTGTGCAAAATCCGTCGCAAGCACGGGAGCGCTAATTCTTGACAGTCCAGACGGAACACAATATAATAGATCTGCTTTCGGCGTTCTCCGAAAACGGTATCATCACCGATGTGAGGTAAGCAAATGAATATCAAAATCACTGCAGACAGCACTTGTGACCTTTCCAAAGCACAGGTGTCGGAAAACGAAATAGAACTGTTCCCCCTGTACATCACCAAGGACGGAAAATCCTTCCGGGACGGTGTGGATATTTTCCCGGCAGATATCGTTGCCCATGTTGCGGCAGGCGGTGACCTTTGCGGCACCAGTGCCGTCAATGTCGGAGATTATGCCGAGCGGTTTGCCGTCCTGTCTGCACAGTACGACGGTGTGATCCACATTTCTCTCGGCTCCGGCTTTTCCTCCGCATATCAGAATGCCTGTATCGCGGCGGCGGACTATCCCAATATCCGCGTGATCGACTCGGGCAATCTCTCCACGGGGCAGGGTCATATCGTGATGGAGGCTTGCCGGCTTCGCCCGACCGCAGAAGATTTGGATGTTCTTGCCGATGCTCTGCGGGATCTGGTCCCCCGTGTGGAAACCAGTTTCCTGCTCAACCGTCTGGACTATATGGTCAAGGGCGGACGCTGTTCCGCTGTCGCGGCATTCGGTGCCAATCTTTTGCAGCTTCGTCCCAGTATCGAGGTCAAGGACGGCAAGATGACCGTCTCCAAAAAATACCGCGGCAGTTTCGGCAAATGTCTGGAGGCGTACATCAAAGACCGTGTGGCAGAGCGCGACGACATTCTGCGGGACTTTGCATTTTTCACCTACAGCGAAACGGAGCATCCGGAAAATGTGGAGCGTGCGTGGAATACGGCGGTGGAATACGGCGGCTTCCGGCAGATGGAAAAGACAGAGGCAGGCTGTACGGTCACCTGTCACTGCGGTCCGGACTGTCTGGGCATCCTGTTCCTGCGAAAGAACGAAAATCCCTGACCGTCGGTAAAAAAATCGAATTTCCTGTAATTTCCGCTTGCATTTTGCGGAATGCTGTGTATAATAATAACAAAATAAATACCCCGACGAAGCGATTCGGGAAAGTTCGTTCGACGATGCCGAAGGAGTAATACTCTCAGGAGCGGTGTTTCCGCAAGACCGAATAACGGAGGGGACTCTGGAGAATCTCATTCATTGAGTGCCGAAGGTGCAAGGCGAAAGCCGAATCTCTCAGGCAAAAGGACAGAGTTTATTTTCCCGCTTGCGGGGAAATCTTTGTGAGTGAGACCGGAGTCCGGCTTCACTCATATTTTTTTAATAAGAAGGATGAACATTATGATCCGAGACAGTCTTCCCACCATTGATATCGTCAACCGCTATGATCCGGAACTTGCCGCCCTGATGTACGACGAACTGCACAGGCAGAAGCGCAATCTGGAACTGATCGCCTCCGAAAATATCGCCTCTGCACCGGTGATCGCGTCGATGGGTACGGTGCTGACCAACAAATATGCCGAGGGTCTGCCCGGCAAGCGGTATTACGGCGGCTGTGAGTGCGTCGATGAGGTAGAGCGGCTGGCGATCGCACGGTGCAAGGAGTTGTTCGGCTGTGAGTTTGCCAATGTCCAGCCTCATTCCGGCGCACAGGCAAACCTTGCCGTTTACGGCGGTCTGCTGAATGTCGGCGACACCGTGATGGGTATGAGCCTTGCCTCCGGCGGGCACCTGACGCACGGCAGTCCGGTCAATCTCTCCGGCAAATATTACAACTTTGTCCCCTATGATGTGGATCCCGCAACCGGGTGCATCGACTATGACGCTCTCGATGCACTGGCAAAGAAGGTACAGCCGAAACTGATCGTCGCGGGAGCATCGGCGTACCCCAGAGCCTTGGATTTCAAAACTTTTGCAGATATCGCACACAAAAACGGTGCGCTTTTGATGGTCGATATGGCACACATCGCGGGCTTGGTCGCCGGCGGCGCACACGAAAGCCCCGTCCCCTATGCCGACGTCGTCACCACCACCACGCACAAGAGCCTGCGCGGTCCCAGAGGCGGCGTCATCATGGGCAAGGGCGATCTGGAAAAGAAACTCAACTCCGCCGTCTTCCCCGGCGCGCAGGGCGGTCCTCTGGAGCATATCATTGCGGCAAAAGCGGTCTGCTTCCGCGAGGCGATGCAGCCGGAATTCAAGGAATATGCACACAATATCGTGAAAAACGCAAAGGCACTGGCGGCGGCACTGCTGGAAAAAGGCTTTGATCTGGTTTCCGGCGGCACCGACAACCATCTGATGCTGGCAGATCTGCGTCCGCTCCGTGTGACGGGCAAGGAATTGCAGCGCAGACTGGACGAAAACTACATCACCGTCAACAAAAACGCCATCCCCAACGACCCGGAAAAGCCCTTTGTGACCTCCGGTGTGCGCATCGGCACTCCCGCCGTCACGACCCGCGGGATGGGTGAAGCGGAAATGAAGATCATTGCCGACTGTATCTATATGACTGCCGCAGATTTTGAAGGGACACAGGATGAGGTCCGCACCACGGTAATGCGGCTGACCGATCAGTTTCCGATCTATGACCTTTGAGGTATAAAAATGCTGAGACATATCGTGATGTATCGCTTCCTGCCGCAGGCGGAGGGCAGGACAAGGGAAGAAAACCGTAAGATCGCCGCCGCACTTGCGGATGTGCTCGGACAGGAGGTGCCGCAGCTTCGCAGTTTCTCCTACGGCATCGGGTGTGCCGGTGCGGACGGCAACAATTATGACATCGTCCTGATCTGCGATCTGGATGACCTCGATGCGCTTGCGGCATACAAGCAGCACCCCGCGCACAAGGCATTCGGTGCGCACTGTCACGCGGTCAGCGATGACCGCGCCGCGATCGACTTTGATCTGTAAAGTCGCGGTATCTTGTCATCCTGAACAAAAAAGTGTCATCCTGAGGAGGAACGACGAAGGATCTGCTGCCATACATCGAAAGCAGATCCTTCGCTGCGCTCAGGATGACACATAAAAGGCTCGGGATGACACATAAAAGGCTCAGGATGACACGGTAAAGAAGCCTCCTCAGGATGACACTTTTATGAAAGATGACAAACCTTTAGTCGGAACGGCGGTAGACGACCGTCCTGTCATTGCCGTAAAGCGTGAGGACATTGGCATCCCGCTCATACTGGTAGATCCTCTGATACGGCGGATCGTCGTCAATGCTGACGGTCAGGATCCCCTGCTTTGCCGTATAGGTGCCGGTCAGCGTCTGAAAACTGTCCTGATATTCTATGGTGATCATAACGGCACCGTCCGGCAGCAGATTCATCGTCTCCACATAGTCCTGTCCGTCGGTATAGGTCCCGCCGTTGACCCAGACTGCCGCGATCTCGGGATCATCCGAAAACGGCTCCGGCTGTGTTTCCGTCGGCACGGAGAGTTCGGTCTCGGTCGGCTCGGTCTGTCCGAACCGGGCAGAAAAGTGAAGACTGCATCCCGCGCACAGAAGAAGCACGGCGAGCAAGCCGCAGAAAATCTTTTTTACCATCTGTCTTACGGCAGCCGCCAGTCGATCGGCGGCTGTTTTTGCCTTTCCAAAAATTCATTGATCTGCGAAAACGGTCTGCTACCGAAAAAGCCCCGATAAGCAGACAAGGGGCTTGGGTGCGGAGCGCAGAAGATCCGTCGGGGATGGGGGCTTTGCGCGATCAGCGGTGCCTTTGCCTGCGCCTGTGCGCCCCAAAGGACGAAGGCGATCGGCTGAGGAAGCGCCGCAAGCGACCGGATCACATCATCCGTAAATGCCTGCCAGCCGAGGTTTTTGTGACTGTTGGCTTCTCCCGAACGGACAGTCAGAACGGTGTTGAGCAGTAAAACGCCCTGCCCTGCCCACGGGGTCAGATCTCCCGAGGTCGGCATCGGAACGGAGACATCCGCGCACAGTTCCGTAAAAATGTTGCGCAGGGACGGCGGGGGCTTCACGCCCTTTCGGACGGAGAACGCCAGTCCGTGTGCCTGTCCCGGCTCGTGATAAGGGTCCTGCCCCAAGATCACCGCACGTATCTGCTCCGGTGCCGTGAGGTCAAAGGCGGCAAACAGGTCTTCCCGGGGTGGGAAGACAGCTTGCGTCCGATACGCTTCCTCTGCGCGTTGCAGCGTCTGTGCGTGCGGCGCACGGTCAAACGGATGCTCCAAAAACGCATCCCAAGGTTCCGGCAATCGTCCGTTCATTTTTTCGGAAACCCGTCCTCCTTCAGTCCGTCCCGCTCCATCATCTTCCGCATCACTTCGATGTCTGCCGTGATGTCCACCGCATCATTTTCAAAGAGTTTGTCGAGCTGTTTTTCGTAGCCGTCACACAGTTCATCCAGCATCGCATTGATCTTCTGCTTTGTGGAGCGGATCGTCTCCGTTTCCACGCCCTGTGCCTCCAGCCTTGCATAACTTTCCAGTGCTTTGAGGGTCGTGGGAAGATAGTAGTTGAGGAAACTGTAGAGCTGCTTTTCCTTTTCGGGGTACCTGTCCAGCACCGCAAAGATCTTTCGCGTCAGATCTTCGATGCGGTCGATCTTCGCGGAGACCTCCTCGTCCGCGATCAGGTCGTTGTCTGCACGGATCTGCTGTAAAATGCGCTCCGAACGGGACAGACATTCTTCCTTTTTCTCCACGGGAATTTCTCCGGTATATTCCGTCAGCATCAGGCGGTAGGTCTTTAAGTCCAGCCATGCGGGAGACAGGACACCGCGCAGGATCATATCCTTGAAATCCTTGATGACATCCCGGTAGTCCATCCCCAGCACATCGGAAACGGCGTGGATGGAGACCGCCTCCTGTGTGCCGATCAGTTTGAGATATGCTTCATACCGCTTGCGGGCCTGCTTCCGCTTTTTTCCGTACAGAGAAAGAACCACACCGCCTGCCGTGAGCAAACCCGTAAGCACCAGCATCACGATATTGGAAGCGAGCGACTCTCCGGGAGATGCGATCTTGGAAAGACCTCCGAAAAAGGTGAGCCCGTTGAAGCCTGCCAGAAGGATGCCGAGCACCTGCAGAAAACCGCCGCCCTTTGGCAAGCCTTTGACCGGCTTTGCCGCAGAGGTCTTTGCAGGTACGCCGCTGTCCGGGCGCTGCCAGGTATCCGCCGTCTGCGAAACGGCTTGCCGAACCTCCGTGAGGATATCGGTACAGGTTTTTGTGATCCGGCGCAGACTGCGCCTTTCGATGTCGCCCCATCGACCGTAATTCATTTCATTCACTTCCTTTGTGCTTATTTTATCCCAAATTCGGGCTTCTGTAAAGAGGCTTTGCGGAGAATTCTCCGTCTTTTCTCTTTTCTGCGCCGTGTGAGGAGCCGAACGCTTTTATGGGACCGAAAGGAAACGGACAGATCATTTTCAGAATCTTTCCGTTTTTTTGAAAATTGTCCTTGAAAAAGCGAACGCAATATGGTAGAATGCACTATGCTATGTTGAAAACTGACCCGTTTCGGGTTTTATCTCGGCACGCCGTTTGCCGCAAGAACGGCATTTTGGAGGAATTATGGGAACTTTGGGTATTATTCTGACGATCGCTGACCTTCTGGTCTGTGTGCTGCTCACGGCTGTTGTTCTGTTCCAGTCCGGCAAGTCTGCCGGTCTGTCCGGTGCGATCGCCGGTGCGGCGGACTCCTTTATGTCCAAGGGCAAGAGCAAGACGATGGATGCCAAACTCGCTTCCGCGACCAAGTGGATCGCCGGCGTGTTTGTCGTGCTGTCCCTGCTTCTGTGCATCGTCGTCAACCACACCACCTTCTGAAAAATCGCACCCGAACATCAGGAACAAAGTGAACCATGGATGCCGCCATTGACCCGGTGTCCACGGTTCTTTGTTCTTTTTTTGCACGGGAAATACCGTTTTCAGTGGCATTTCCCGGTATGACACTGTATAATAAGGTAAGAAAAAATCGGAGGTCTTTTTATTATGACAGCCCTGCTTTTGCGTCTGTTTGTCAAGGGCGGCGATCCGGCAAGTCCCGCTGTCCGATCCCGCTGCGGCAAACTGTCCGGCATCACGGGTATCGTTTGCAATCTGCTGTTATGCCTTGCAAAATTTCTGATCGGCACCCTGTCCGGTGCAGTCTCCATCGCCGCCGATGCGGTGAACAATCTCTCCGATGCGGCATCCTCCGTGGTGACGCTTCTGGGCTTCAAACTGGCGGAAAAGCCCGCAGATGAAGAGCATCCTTTCGGACACGCAAGGATCGAATACCTCTCCGGACTTGCCGTGGCGGCACTGATTCTGGTCATCGGTGTTCTGCTTGCGATCACTTCCGTCAAAAAACTGCTTTCTCCCGCGCCGGAATCGGTCGCGTTTTCGTGGGTGCTGGTCGCGGTACTGCTGCTGTCCGTCGGCGTAAAACTGTGGATGGCACTGTTCAACACCAGACTCGGCAGACTGATCGACTCCGGTTCCCTGCTTGCCGCCGCCGCAGACAGCCGCAACGATGTGCTCTCCACCGCCGCCGTTTTGCTCGCCTGCTGTGCCGGTGCACTCATCCGGCATTTTTGGGGGCTTGATATCGGCGGTTATCTGGACGGCGGTATGGGTGTTCTCGTGGCTGTCTTTATCGTCCGTTCCGGCGTGGCCATCGCAAAGGACACCATTTCGCCGCTGCTCGGTGAGCCGGCAGACCCGGAACTTGTGGAACTGGTCCGTCAGCAGATCCTGAGTTATGACGACATTCTCGGTATCCACGATCTGATCGTTCACGATTACGGTCCCGGTCAGCGGTTCGCCTCCGTCCATGTGGAGATGGATGTTGCGATCCCCGCGCTGGAGGCACACGATCTGATCGACAACATCGAGATGGAGTTTCGCAGCAAGCACCGCATCCAGCTTGTGATCCACTATGACCCGGTGGTGACGGACGATGCGGAGGCAAATGTTCTGCGGGAAAAACTCGGTGCCGCCGCACACGCCATCGATCCGGCACTGATGTTCCACGATTTTCGCGTGGTACACGGACACACGCACACCAATCTCGTATTCGATCTGGTGCTTCCGCACGCTCTGAAAGGGCAGGAACAGGCGATCAAGGCACAGTTGGAAGCGGCAATGCAGACCGATACGATGAAATACTATCTTGTTATCACCTTTGACGATGCCGCATTCAACCGGATGGGACAACCCGTCGAAAAAACCGACAGAAAGAAAGGGACCGTACAATGAGACTGGACAAATTTTTGAAGGTGTCGCGCCTGATCAAACGGCGCACCGTGGCAAATGAAGCGTGTGACGCTGAGCGTGTCACGGTCAACGGCAGGGTCGCCAAGGCAAGTTATGAGGTCAAAGTCGGTGACAGGATCACGCTCCGCTTCGGACAAAGGACGCTGTCTGTGGAAGTATTGCAGGTCGCAGAGACCGTTCGCAAAGAGGATGCGCCCGCAATGTATCGGGAGATCTCCGTATGAAGACCGGTGTGCGGATCGTCTTTGTCCTTTTGTTCTGTGCCGTGCTCGCGTTGGCGGTCTGTCTGCTTCTGCCGATCTCCCGAACGGCACCGCCGACACCCGAGACGACTGCGCAGATCCCGTCTCTGACACAGACGGAAGCCCCCGTCCCGACACAGACGGAAACTGCCGCCGAGCCGGAAACGACCGAGCCGGTGCCGGACGATCCCCTTTTACGGCAGGCAGAGCAGATCGCGGGGGATATGACCCTGCGGGAAAAACTCTGTCAGCTGATGATCCTCAGCCCCGATACTCTCAGCGGCAGCAGTCCGACAACAACGGTCGGAGAAGCGATGCAAACTGCACTGGAAGAGTATCCGGTATGCGGCTTCTCCTTCGGTCAGGGAAATCTCCGTACCCGCGATCAGACCGTCTCGATGCTGTCCGACCTTCAGTCGATGGCAAAACTCGGGCTGTTTTTCTGCGTGGACGAGGAGGGCGGCACGGTCTGGCGTGTGATGGGCAATCCGCAGATGGGCACAACAAAATTGGACAGTATGTTTTCCTACCGTGAGGAAGGCGGCGCGACTGCCTATCGGAATGCGGAAACGATCGCAGAGGAACTGTCCCTGCTCGGGTTCAATGTGGACTTTGCCCCGGTCGCGGATGTGTGGAGCAATCCCGACAACACCGTGATCGGCACCCGTGCTTATTCCGATGACAATACGCAGGCGGCAGAACTGGTCGCACAGGCAGTGCGGGGCTTCCACGCCGGAAATATCACCTGCACCCTCAAGCACTTTCCCGGACACGGGGACACCGCAGAGGATACACACAAGGGCGCGGCAACGGTCCGCCGCACAAAAGAGGATCTGTATGCCGGAGAATTGCTGCCGTTCCGGGCAGGCATCGAAGCCGGTGCCGATCTGGTTATGATCGGGCATCTTTCGGTTCCCGCACTGGATCCCGACGAACCCGCGACTTTTTCCTATCCGATCGTGACGGAACTTCTGCGCGGGGAGTTGGGCTTTGACGGTGTCGTCATCACGGATTCGCTCGGTATGGGTGCGCTGTCCCGGTACAGTGAAGCAGAACGCTGTCAAAAGGCACTTGCGGCGGGCTGTGATATCCTGCTCGGGATCACGAGGCCGGAGGAAACGCTGGAGGCGCTGATGCAGGCAGTCGAAAGCGGAACGCTGACACAGGAGCGCATTGACGAAAGCGTTGTACGCATTCTGAAACTGAAACTTTCACGCGGCATCCTGACAGTGCCGGAGGATTAGTCGGACGCATATCCCGTGCGGTCGTCACATATAGTGTGACGACACAGAGCGCGGGAGGTGCGAGTATGACAGACACAATGGATCAGCGAGCCTGCGATCTTGCTGTCTACATCATTGAAAACCGCACAACGGTACGGGCGGCAGCCAAGGCCTTCGGGATCTCCAAATCCACCGTCCATAAGGATCTGACCCAGCGTCTGCAGGGGTGCAATCATTCTCTGTGGGAGCAGGTCAGGGGAATTCTGGAGACCAACAAGGCAGAACGGCACATCCGCGGAGGGATGGCGACCCGCCGGAAATACAAAGGAACCGCACGGTAGTGCGATGCAGACAGGCAACAGATCCGGATATTTTCGGGTCTGCTGCCTGTTTTTTGCCGATCTTATCAGAGTCTCCCTAAAAATTTTTTAGGTCTTCCGAATCCTGTTTTGTATAAATTGCACAAAAACAATATAAAAAATATGTGACTGTTTGACCGTGACTTCAAAACATCACAAAAAAAGAAATAGTAAATCAACAATTTGTCAGAAATTTGTGTTGATTATTTCAAAAAAAGGATTATACTTAAAATCAGGGTATAAGGGCTCGGATGCCCGAGAAGAAACCTACAACAATCAGGAGGTACTCATCTATGAAGTACGGAAGAATCTACAATTTCTCTGCAGGCCCCGCAATTATGCCGGAACCCGTCCTTGAGGAGATCCGTGACGAAATGCTCAACTACCGCGGCAGCGGTATGAGTGTCATGGAGATGTCCCACCGCTCCAAGGTCTATCAGCAGATCATCGACGAAGCCGAAGCCGATCTGCGTGACCTGATGGGCATTCCCGACAACTACAAGGTCCTGTTCATTCAGGGCGGCGCGACGCTCCAGTTCTCCATGATCCCGATGAACCTGATGAAAAACGGCAAGGCGGTCTATATCGAGACCGGTGCATGGTCCAAGAAAGCCATTGCCGAGGCAAAGAAGGTCGGCGAGGTCATCGTCGCCGCCTCCTCCAAAGATAAGAACTATACCTACATTCCCGACTGTTCCGACCTGGACATCCCCGAGGATGCCGACTATGTCTATATCTGCGAAAATGAGACCATCCACGGTCTGACCTATGACAAACTCCCCAACACCAAGGGCAAGATCCTTGTCTCCGACCAGTCCTCCATGTTCCTGTCCAAGCCCTGCAATGTTGCCGATTACGGCGTGATCTACGGCGGCGTACAGAAGAACATCGGACCTGCCGGTATGGCGATCGTCATCATCCGTGAAGACCTCATCCGTGATGACCTCACCGATCTGCCCGTCTATATGCAGTACAAGACCCATGCAGACTCCGGCTCTATGTACAACACCCCCAACTGCTGGGCGATCTACTGCTGCGGCAAGGTCTTCAAGTACCTCAAGTCCATCGGCGGACTGGCTGAGATGGAAAAGATCAACATCGACAAGGCAAAGGTCTTCTATGACTTCCTCGACGGCTCCAAACTGTTCAAGGGTACCGTCGTTCCCGAAGCCCGCAGTCTGATGAACATTCCGTTCGTCACCGAGAGCGCCGAACTGGATGCGGAAGTCATTGCCTACACCAAGGCAGCCGGCTTTGAAAACCTCAAGGGTCACAAGTCCGTCGGCGGTCTGCGTGCCTCCACCTACAACGCAATGCCCAAGGAAGGCGTTGTCGCGCTGGTCGAATGCCTGAAGAAGTTCGAGGCAGAACACAAATAATGAAATAAACCCCTATTGTGTCATCCTGAACGATCAATATCGTGTCATCCTGAGCGATCAATATCGTGTCATCCTGAGCGTAAGCGAAGGATCCGGCCCCGAAAAGCGGTGTCATCCTGAGCGTATGCGAAGGATCCGGTACCGTTGAACGAAAGCAGATCCTTCGGTCATTTCATTCCCTCAGGATGACACACAACAATACTTAATAAGGAGATTTTACTATGCGTATTCTTGTTACTGACGGTATGGACAAGTCCGCAATGGCGGCATTGCGTGAGAAGGGCCACGAGGTCGTGGAACAGTTCTATGAGCCCGATCAGCTCGGCGCAGCCCTGCGTGATTTTGACGCAGTCGTTGTCCGCTCCAAGACCAAGGTCCGTGCAAACCACATCGACGAAGCCAAGGGCGGCAAACTGAAACTCATCATCCGCGGCGGTGTCGGCGTGGACAACATCGATGTCAAGTATGCGGAAGCAGCCGGCATCACCGTGAAGAACACTCCGAAGGCATCCTCCCAGTCGGTTGCGGAACTGGCACTCGGTCATATGTTTGCCTGCGCCCGCTATATCAGCATTGCAGGCGCGACGATGCGCAATGACCAGTGGGAAAAGAAGGCATACGGCAAGGGCATCGAACTGCAGGGCAAGACCCTCGGCATCGTCGGCTTCGGTCGTATCGGTCAGCACCTCGGCGCCATGGCAAAGGCGATCGGTATGGATGTCATCGCATTCGACATCTACCACATCCCCGGCATCGAGGAGCAGATGGGCATTCCTTATGTGGAGATGGACGAACTGCTGGCTAAATCCGATTTCATCAGCGTCCACGCTCCCGCTGTGGACGGCGGCGCACTCATTTCTGCTGACAACATCGCCAAGATGAAGGACGGCGTGTGCATCATCAACACCTCCCGCGGCACCAATGTTGACGAGGACGCTCTGCTGGCGGCTCTCGAATCCGGCAAGGTCCGTGCGGCAGGTCTGGACGTCTGGGCATCCGAGCCCTCCTCCAACAAGGCTCTGTACAGCCACCCGATGGTCTCCTGCACCCCGCACATCGGCGCCGCCACGCAGGAAGCGCAGAAGCGCATCGGCAGCGAGATCGTTTCCATCATCGAGAACTTCTGAAAATCGGTGCCATCCTGAGCGTATGCGAAGGATCCGGTGCCGTTGAGCGAAAGCAGATCCTTCGGTCATTTCATTCCCTCAGGATGACACAGGATTATAACATTAAGGAGAGTCATTATGAACGCATATATTGCAAGTGTCATTGAAAATGTCAGAGCAAAGCACGCAAGCGAGCCGGAGTTCGTACAGACCGTTGAAGAAGTTCTGTCCTCTCTGAGCCCCGTCATTGACGCCCATCCCGAATATGAAAAGGCGGACCTGCTCAACCGCATCGTTGAGCCCGAGCGGATGTTCACCTTCCGCGTCGTGTGGATGGACGACAACGGTGCCTACCACACCAACACCGGCTACCGTTGCCAGTTCAACGGTGCCATCGGGCCCTACAAGGGCGGCCTTCGTTTCCAGAAGAATGTCTATCCCGGCATCATCAAGTTCCTCGGCTTTGAGCAGATCTTCAAGAACGCTCTGACCGGTCTGCCCATCGGCGGCGGCAAGGGTGGCTCCGACTTTGACCCCGCCGGAAAGTCTGCCGCAGAGGTCATGCGTTTCTGCCAGAGCTTCATGACTGCTCTGTACCGCTACATCGGTCCGGATGTCGATGTTCCCGCAGGCGATATGGGTGTCGGCGGCCGTGAGATCGGCTACCTGTACGGTCAGTACCGCAGACTCAAGGGTGTTTGGGAGAACGGCGTTCTCACCGGCAAGGGTCTGTCCTACGGCGGCTCCCTGATCCGTCCGGAAGCGACCGGCTACGGCGCAGTTTACTATCTGCAGGAAGTCCTGAAGCATGAGGGCGACTCCATCGAGGGCAAGCGTCTTGCGATCTCCGGCTACGGCAATGTCGGCTGGGGCAT
>R25__coassemble_1391_pt1 | contig 12132 bp, 4 predicted proteins | sample R25__metabat2_low_PE_026 | metagenome-assembled genome bin R25
GCCCTGCGGTGGAGCCTTTCCCGCGCATCACAGTCAGTCCGCTAAATTCCGATTTGCAGTTATTTACCGGTTGAATTATTTTTGACGGTATGGATTGAAGCAATCAATAATCTTCGTATTGCTCCGCAAATTCCGCAAAACTGTGTTTTGCGGGCACGGGCACGGTTTACACCGTGCGTTCACGAAACTATTGCAATTCGCGATTGACCTGTGTTATAATGTAAAAGAGCAGTTTTTTGCTCTGAAAAATCAAATTTTCTGTTTTTTGTGTGGATCTTGACGGTTACGGAAAGGAGAATTTATGGGACTTTTCAAAAAAGAAAACTGCTGCCTTTGCGGCGGAAAAACAGGTCTTCTGGACAAAAAATGTACAGACGGAAAGGTCTGCAAGGATTGCAGAGCCAATCTATCCGTGTGGTTTGAGGATTTCAAGACCGCAACTGCCGACGATCTGCGTGCCCAGATCAAACAGAAGGAAGCGGATGTTGCAAGAATCCCGTCTTTGCATTTTGACAAGGTCTTCGGAGAGACCGGCTGCATCCTCATAGATGAAAAAGCGAGAGTATTCACGGTGTTTGCGGACACAACATCGGGTCTGTTCGGAAACAAGCGGAAAGTCACTTCCATCCAGGATGTGCTCGATTTGAAGCCTGACCTGATTTCTTTCGATCAGGTCAAGGACATTGAGATCGACATTCAGGAAATGACGCATGAGGAAAAGCAGACAGTCAACGGACAGTCCGTCAGTTATGACCCGCCGCAGTATATTTATTACTATACCTTTACGCTGCGTTTTGAGATCGATCATCCTTACATCCACCGTGCCTATTGTCCGCTGGAAGACACGGCGGTAAAGATCAAGACCAATCAGAGAAGAGTGTGGAGCGATCCCGGACGGAAACTTGCCGCACATTTGCTGCACTTGCCGGGGCTCATCAAGGAAAATCAGGCAGAGATCTATGACAATCATGCCCTGCTCCATACCCTTTTAAAGAGCCCCTATGACAGACCGGATATGTCTTTTGGCTTCCGCGTCACAGATCGGAACTGGCCGGACCTGCAAAAATATCACTATTATCTGTTGATGGCGGGCGAGATCCGCTCCGCGATCATCGGAGACCGGACCTGATCACTCAAAATTTTCGTCCGAAAAATGCACCCGGGTATCATCAAGCCGCCGGCAAAACCGGCGGCTTGATTTGTTATGATGTCATATCATTTCCCTTTCCAGGTGGAAACGGAGAGCATCAGAAGCATCGGATAGATCTCCAGTCTGCCAAGCAGCATGGCAAAGGACATCACCAGTTTGCTCAGCGGCGAATAGATGAAGAAGCCGCCTGCGGCATCACCGAATGCAGGTCCGATGTTATTGAAGGTCGAAACCGCCGCCGAAAAATTGGTTTCAATGGAAAAACCGTCAAAACTGATCAGGAAGAAGACGGCAAAAAGCAGGAACATATAGACTGCAAAATAGATCCCGACACCGGTCAGGGTGGCATCATCGACCTTTTTGCCCTCAAATTTTACGACATCTACGGAACGGGGATGGATCATCCTGCGAAGTTCGCGCTTGACGGTCTTGAACAGGAGGACGGCACGGGAGATCTTCAAACCGCCTGCCGTGGAACCGGCACAGCCGCCGATAAACATCAGGATCAGCAAAACGGTTTTGGATATGACAGGCCAACTGTTGACATCGACTGTGGAATAGCCGGTCGTTGTGATGAAGGAAGCCACCTGAAAAGCGGAGTTGCGGATCGTATCGGACAAAACAGGGGAGTTCGCGGCGGTGTTCAGTGCAATGATCACCGTGGAGACGGCGACCAAGCCCAGATATGTCCAAAGTTCCTCACTTTTCAGCACACTCTTCATACGGCGGAACAACAGCAGATAATAAAGATTGAAGTTGATGCCGAACAGCGCCATAAAGACCGTGATGATCCACTGACAGTACGGAGAATAAGATGCGATGCTGTCTGCACGGATGCCGAAGCCGCCTGTGCCGGCAGTGCCGAGTGAATGAACGATGCTGTCAAACACCGGCATTCCTCCGCAGATCAAAAAGATCATCTCCGCAAGCGTCAGAACAAAATACATAAAATAAAGGATCTTTGCGGTGTCCTTGAGTTTGGGGACGAGTTTGCCCATCGTCGGTCCCGGCATCTCTGCCCGCAGGATATGGATGGTGCGACCGGAAACCGTCGGCAGGATGGCAACGATCAGCACCAAAACGCCCATACCGCCCATCCAGTGTGTAAAACTGCGCCAAAAGAGGATCCCATGCGCAGAAGTTTTGAGCGCATCGATCCGCGCCCCGGTCAAAATGGATGCACCGGTTGTGGTAAAGCCGCTGACCGTTTCAAAAAAGGCATCGATATAGTTGGGGATCGCACCGCTGAACACAAACGGAAGCGCACCGATCGCAGAAAGTACGACCCACGCAAGTGCGGTGATGACAAATCCTTCTTTGGCAAATATTTCTTTTTTTTCAGTGCGGCAGAAAAGTGTCAGAGCAAAGCCCGCCGCAAGTGCAATGGCGATCGTGACCGCAAAGGCGAGCAGACTTTTCGTGCCGTCTGTTTTCAGGTAGCACAGACAGACCAAAAACGGCAGTCCGAGCAAGGCGGCTTCCAACTTGACGATCTGACCGACCATATAGAAGACCATTTTTCGATTCATAGCCGACCCTCGACCTTTACTTGAAAATATCGGAAAAATCCTGCAAGCGCTGATTTGCCGCCAGTACGACCACGCGATCATCCGGAAGGATCATATCGTCACCGGTGGGGATGACCGTCTTGCGATCCCGGATAATGCCGGCGATCAGGATATTCGGTTTCAGTTTCAGATCACGGAGTTTTTTCCCGATCCCACGCGCCGTATCGGATTTTACGATGAATTCCAATGCCTCGACCTTGTCGTCCATCAGTTTATACAGCGTTTCGACAGAACTGCCGAGAGAGTTTTGCAGGGCACGGGCATACTGGACCAAAATGTTTGCCACGGTGTGTTTTGGAGATATGATGGAGTCCAGACCGAGCCGCTCTGCCATATCCATCAGTTCCTCACGGTTGACCTTTGTGATCACCTTCGGAACATTTTGTGCGGCGGCATAGCAGGCGATCAGGATGTTCTGTTCATCCATACCTGTCAGCGAAACAAAGGCATCCTGCTCTGTCAGACCTTCCTCCTGCAGCAGTTCCTGATGTGTTCCGTCGCCGTGGATCATAATTGCTTCACTGCCGAGTTCGTCGCTGAAAAACTGGCAAAGCTGCGGATCCTTTTCGATGATCTTTACGGTGTGACCTCCGCTGATGAGCATTTTAGCAAGATAAAAAGAGATTCTGCCGCCGCCGAAAAGCATCACATTTTTTGCCCGCTTCTGTAAAACACCGATGGATTTCAGGATCCTCAGCATTTCCGTTGGAGAAGCCGTCAGACCGATGCGGTCACCGGATTTCAGAACAAAGTTACCGTCGGGGATATAGACCTCATCGCCTCGCCGAACAGCACCGACAAGAAACTTTGCCTTATATCGGGTACGCAGATCCATCAGCCGCACACCGTCCAAAGGGGAGTCCTGCTTGAGCCGGAGTTCGACCATTTCAAAACTGTTCTGACAGAAGGTTTCGATATTGACCGCCGAAGGAAGGCGGAGGATATTATGCAGTTCGTGTGCCGCAAGCATTTCAGGATTGACCGACATCGAAAGTCCGAGATTTTGTTTCATAAAGGAGAAAGAGGAACTGTTGTACTCCGGGTTGCGGATACGGGCGATCGTATGTGCCGCACCCATCTTTTTTGCAATAAAGCAACTGAGCATATTCAGTTCGTCGGAGCCTGTTGCCGCAAAGAACAGTTCCGCATTCTGAACTTCGGCCTCGGAGAGAGTTTCATAATCCGTTCCGCTTCCGCATACACCCATAACATCATGGATATTCGTCAAATAAGTGATCACGGAGTCATCGTTGTCGATCACGACAACATCATGTCCCTCAGAAACAAGATTTGAAAGAACAGCGGCACCGATTTTTCCGCAGCCTGCAATGACGATTTTCATAAGGCGGTTCACCTCATATCAATTTCAATTCTCGGTCAGTATTCTACCATATCTTTTCAGAAAATGCAAACACAGATAAATCGGAATTTAGCGGACTACCTGCTTGTATTTCACTGCACTGAAAAGCCTTCCCCTTGAGGGGAAGGTGGCACGGCGTAGCCGTGACGGATGAGGTGGAAAGCTGAAGATTTGATAGTGCTTTCATACAATCGGTCTTCCACCTCATCAGTCAGCTTCGCTGACAGCTTCCCCTCAAGGGGAAGCCTGCCCGGTGCAGTGCAAAACTGACCGCTAAATTCCGATTTATCGTCCTGTTTCCCATACCAGCGTAGGGAACGGTCTTGACCGCTTAAGCAGTGCGGTCAGGACGCGCCCTACAGTCCGATAGTTATCTCGCTGTATTCCGAATTCTCCGGGCTGTCTGCCGTATGGTCGGAAAAGCAGAATATTGGACTGATGAATCCGAGAAAAACAGGCGATATGGCTTTTCAAACCATACCGCCTGTTCTTTTGCTTTTTCAGTTGATATATGCGATTGCCGAGCGGCCGTAGTTGTACAGCGCTTTCACAAGTTGTGCAAGAGTCGGGGTGGCGGCATTGCCGCAGACTGCACCGATGTAGGTGTTGACGGAGTAGCCTGCCGATCTGCCGATCTGTTCGCCGTCACGGAAGAAGTCTGCACGGATCGTGTCGGCAAACTCCGTGGCGCAGATGCCCCGTACCGTCACATACCATGTGTTTTCCCTGTCGGTCACAGGGACAAAGTCTTCTGCGGTGAAGGTCTGTGTGCGGCCGTTCAGTTCGGTCCGGATGCACAAGCCGTCCACCGAAGTTGTCCGGAAGGTAAAGCGGACGGCAAGGTTGTTGCTCAGCACGAGGCTTGCCGCTGTCCAGTCGGTGTCTGTATCGGGCTCGCCGCTGAAGGAGATCGGGGAATAATCCGGCTGTTCGGGGAACGCACTCGGAGTCAGGTCAAGACCGCTTGTGACAAGTGCATTGGTATTGACATCCGTGTAGGTTTGTGCCGCCGCGCCGTATACCAGCAGGTCGGAAAGCAGAGTCTGCAGCTTTGCGTTATCGGGGTACTGCGTCATCACATTGGTGCAGTAGTCTCTCACGCTGTAGGACGCAAGCGTGTCAACATAGGTTTCGCCGTCTTTCGATGCATACAGGGAGGCACTGATCGCTTCATCCATAAATTGCGGTGTGACGCCGGTAAAGGCAAAGCAGTATCTGCCCTCTGCATCGAAGGTGTATTCTGTGACCGTGGTGTCTTTTCCACGGAAGGAGAATGCCATACGGACATCGGTGTAGCCTTTCGGAACCTCTGCGCAGAAGATTACATCAATGTCTTCGTCCAGACGCAGATAGGCAGAGGCGATCTTGAACTCTGCAAAATCCGGTGTAACAACGGTCTGCACTGCCGCCCGGAAGGAGAAGCCGCAACCGGTGCAGGTATAGAGGGTATAACCGGGTTCGCCGTCGGTGGCTTCCACGGTCTGCTGTGTGTAGGTGTGCCGCTCACGCGGCAGGATGCGGGTGATTCTTTCGCCGCAGGCAGTACAGGTAAAGGTGAGTTCGCCTTCTGCGATACAACCGATGACAGGTGTCATTTCCATCGTGTAACTGTGACCGAGGGCAGGGGAGTTGACGGTGCGTGTGGTTTCACAGACCGTGCAGATATAGGTCACCGTGCCACGATCGGTACAGGTTGCGGTATCGGAGATTTTTGTCCAAATGTGCGTGTGTTCCGCAAAGATCATATCTCCGTCGTCCAGAGCGTGCATTGCTGCGCTGACAACTTCTGCCTGCGCAGCCTCGCGCGATGCTGCCCGCCTGGTGCTGGCCGGCGGAATCCGCTTGATCTGACACAGAGACAGGATACCGTCACCGTCTGCGACGCACTTGACGATGATGTTGCCGCTGTCTCTCGTGTACGGTGTGAGATCGTAGAACATCTCCGATGCACTTGTGATCGTCGCAATGGCGATCCACTTTGTGCCGTCATACACGCAAAGTGTCACAGGCGAACCGTTGGGGGACTTGGCACTGATATGTACGCCGGTGTTGGGTTCCACCGCGAAGGCGATGCCGTTGCCGTCGGTCAGATAAGCCTCGTTTTCGGGTCCGCGTGCGCGGTAGACATTGTCGTAATAGCACAGATCAAGCGTGTTGAGTTGGGCTTTTGTCAGTTCGGTTTCGTCAGCGAAATACTTGCGCACACCTTCCTCATCAATGACTGTATAGACATCACATTCGTTGTATTGGATGCGGTTGCCTTCCGTGTCCAGAAGGTAGGTTTTTCCGTCCGCTTCTTCTGTGCGGAGGATGCCGTTCGTGCTGAGGTAAACGCCGTTAGAGATAAAGGGATCGGCGGGAGCATCGGAGGAGGTCTTGTCCGCAATGTACATCACGGGATTGACGATATCACTGCCGGCAGAATTCCAGGTACCGGCATCCAAAAGGACACTGCGGATCTGAATGTATTCGGGATCGGTCTCTCCGGCGGTGCTGTAGAGTGTTCCGCCGACACCGCTCGGGGACATTCCGAGCGGATGGTAGATTCGCACACCGTCCACATAGACATTGTAGGAGCCGGAAGCCGCCGGGGAGATCGCTCTGACGGCTGTCCTTGTGTTTTCCTTGTTTTCAGTGACGGCAGGGGAGTAACTGTATTCCGCATCTGCCTGCCAACCGAGGTCGGACAGGACGCGGGACATATCCGGCACTCTTCGGGTGCTTGCAAGATTGTGGTCAAAGATCGCATTGTAATATGCTCTGACCCGGACATAATAAGTGCCGTAGGAAAGATCGGTACAGTGTACGACAGGAAGCTGATACAGGCTGTCCTCTGCCAGATAGTTGTCCGTGATGAAGTATCTGACCGTTGCACCGCTTGCATCGTTCTGATGCACTTCCACGACCATAACACCGGAATCCGGGGTGCTGCGGGAGATAATGTCGAAGCCGGTACCGGTGAAGGTAAAGGTCGCCTCGGGGATGGTCTGCGGGGAATTGACACTGACCGCATAGCAGCTGCCGAGACTGTTCTGCTCGTAGGCGTTGTATGCCGTGTCGTTGCCGTACAGAATATTCCGGTCACTCTGCACACGGCTGTCTGCCGTGCCGACGGTATCGTAGCCGCTGTTTGCGAGGAAGTCTTCTTCAAAATACACATTGGTCGCGGGTGCAACATCCAGCCGGGAGTACATATAGCCGACACCGGGGACGAAGACCTCGTAATAGACCGTGTCGATGCCCGGAACGTTGGTGGTGGCGGGAGTGCAGCGTACCTTGTCATTCAGCACGGAAAAACTGCTGTAGGTGCCGACGCAGGAAGCATCAAACCTCTTGACAGTGGATACGCCCGTGTTGAGCGCAACGCCGTTCGGTGCGGCAGTGCTGACACCGGACAGGGTGACACCGCTGATGTTGAGGGACTTGCGGTCATTGTCCAGCACCTCGACATCCATCGGCAGACCGAAGTCGAACACCACAGTATCGGGAAGGATCTCGGGGTAGATCGTGTTGACGATCTGTACCGTGCCTTCGGTGATGCCGTTTTCGTCATCGTTGCCGATGTAGACCGGGTCATAGGAGGAGCCTTGTTCTTCTATATAGTAAGAATAGGTGTGCGTGGTATAGCCGTCTTCCGAGACAGAAACCGTGGGCAGAGATTCAAGGTTCACATACCAGCCGTTGTCCGCAGAAAGCGTGACCGTCTGATAGAGTTTCTCGGAGGTCTCGCTTGTCGGCTCGTCACCGCCGTTGGTGGTATATGAGGTTCCTGTGTTGGTGAAATTGTTGGTTGAGGAGTTGTAAACATTTTCGTTGGTAACGGTGATCAGCACATCGGAGCGCACATCGGAAACGGAGAGACTTCCGCCGTAAGTCATGCGGTATGAACTGGTGCCGCCGATTGTATGCGTAAAGCTGCTGCTGTTCAGCGTCCCTTCACCGGAGGACTTCATAACGGTGACCTTGTTGGTGGTGCCGTTCTGCCGCAGACCGCTGAAGTTTGTGAAATTCAGAGTAACCGACGCGCCTGCCGTGACATCGATCGGTATATCGCCTGCGATCATACGATATGTGGTGGTGTTGTACAGATGCCCGATAAACCGGAAGGTGACTGTATAGGACGGAGGCTCCGTCACCGCTTGGTCGATCTGCCGGACATTTGCCTGAACGGGGAGCATATTGCCTGCATCGAGCAGCGTTGTCCCGCTGTCGGTCTGCCAGAACTTTTCAACGGTAATGCCTGTCGTGGGGTACGGCGTGTTGATCACCCTGACAGTCGGCTTACTGCCGTCCTCTGCCAGACATACGGAACCGTCGGGATATTCTGTGCTGTAACCGCTGATCCTTGCCTCGCGGACATAGTAATAGTAGCCGGAGGACAGTTCGTCAAAGGTGTGACTCCAGTTTTCGGCTTTGCCGAAAGTGGCGGTTTGGATCAGTTTTCCGTCTGCTTCTGCAGTATCGGAGCGATACAGGAAAACCGTAATATCAGCCTGACCGCTGCCGGAGTCATCAGCCCAGACCTTTTGGACTGTGACAGCGATCGGCGGATTGTCCAGGTGGTTATCGATCTGCACGACCGGGTTCGGATTTTCGATGCCTGTGACGGTCTCACATTCCGAGGCTCTTGCACCGTCCTCCACCGTATAGAAGGTGGTATGAACGCCGCGCAGATCTTCATTGATGATCTGCTGTGCGACCGCATATTCGATCGGTGTGCCGTCCGCATTGCGGATCGGCAGATCTGCCCAGCAGTCGTTCCAATCCTCGGAAAGACCGCCCGTTGCGTCAAATACGATGGGTTCTGCGGAAGGGACGGGGACGAGTGCGCCGGAGGGATCTTTGAAGTACAGGGTGTTGACGGTGCGGTTTTCGTAGGTGTCCGTCTCGTTGACACCGTTGTAATACCAATCGGTATTGACCGTGATGGTCATACGGTTGCAGTAGTTGGAAATGAGAAGTTCGCCGGCGGGATCCGGCGCTTCTACAGTACTGTAATCGTATGTGTCTGTACCCGAAACAGCCGTCTCTCTGCCAAAGTAGGTGTAGGTGAACTCACCGTTGCGCATCGGCAGGTCTTCCCACCTGTACTGCCATTCATTTGCGGCATTGAGACCGATCTCTCCGATCAGGGTGTCTTCCTGACCGCCGCCCGATCTCCAAAGCTGTGCTGTGACAGCAACACCGTCCGGTGCAGCACAGGCGGTGCCGTCCGGATTTTTCCAAAGTTTTTTTGCCGTGATGTTCGTACTGTTTGACGAAACGGTCAGGATGCCGTTGTTGCCGAGCAGCTTGGTCAGCGTCCCGTTGTCGTGGGTGGTATAACCGCTGTAGCTGTCGGTGCCTGTGGTGTTTTCCGGCTTGCTGACGATCAGCGTGGGATTCAGAGAGCCGTAGTAGGTCTTATAGTACGGAGAGTCGGGATTCAGTCCGTAGGTGGAATAGGCGTGGTAGCCGTCCTCATCAAAATAGTTGCTGTAAAAGGTGCGCGTACCGGAGACTGCGGAAAGTGCCGCATCCGTCGGTCCAACCTCATAACTTAAAAGTGCTGTCGGCGCGGGGATATAAGAATCGGCTGTACCATTGTAAATATAGGCGGGGACCAGCCCGGACGGAACCTCCCAGCGGACGATCCAAATGCCGTTTGCATCCTGCTCCTTGATGACGACCATGTTGGAAAGATCAGCATCGGGACCGCCGTCAAACGCCGGCTCTGTGCCGGTGTAATGATAGAAGGTCTTGCCTTCGGACTGTGTTGCGGAGGTGGGGGAATAGGTCGTGCCGTTGTAGGTGAGAACAGGGTCGGATTTCAGTTCCATATCCTTTCCCAAAGCATCGTAGAATTTGACCGTGCTGTTTTCCACGACCGGCATCATATGAGCGACCAGCGTCTGCACCTCTTCCCGGATCGTTCTGAATGCCTCCTCCAATTCACCGGTGCCCGTCGTGACATCGTATGAAGCATCCGCATAGGACACATAGTGCCCGTTTTCAAAGAATTGATTTTTATATTCGGAGGCGATCATTTTTTGATAAAGTTTGTATTCGAATTTTGTGGAATCCGTCACCGTGGACAGTGCCGCAACTGCGCTGTCGGTAGGATTCAGAACTGCACCTGTGACCTTCGGGAAATCCTGTGCGCCGGTGTAGGTCTTGTCTGCACTGGTATCAATGCCGATCGTATAGTAGCGTGCGCGGTCGTTGTTGTTGTACAGGGTCTTCATCGATCTGCAGAAGTACTGCTGTGCAAGGATCGAATAGTATGCGCTGTTTGCAATGTCGCAGCCGGCACTGTCGTAACTCTGTGTACCGTCACCGTGGGTGCTTGCATCAAGTGTCGTGCTTGTATAATTGGTGTTGCCCCATGTCGGACAGCCGTCGGTCACAAGGATGAATACCGGCGTCCGGCAATAGGTCTGCCCGTTGAGGGTGACTTCTCTGTCATCCCCCAGATCTTCCAGCATTTTATAACCTTGTGCAATACCGGTCTGTGTGAATGTGCCGCCTATGACAGTCTGGGTGCTATGTGCATTTTCTACACCTTCTGCACCGACCGCGTTCAGACTGATTTCGCCCTTATATGAGATACCCGAACCGGAACTGGTGTTTTGATTGGTGTAAGTCAGTTCGATCGACTCATAGTTTGCCAACGGCAATATCTCTGTTGCATTGTTGTGTCCTGTTCCCGCTGCACCGTTGGCAGAAGTGCCGGAATAGGTCACAAGTCCGATCCTGGTGCTGTTACTGTCCTCGATCAAAGAGGCAAACAACTCGTTCAATCCGCTGGAAACCTCTGCCATACGCTGGGAGTTTCCCGTCGTTGTTCCGAAGTTCATAGAGCCGGAAATGTCCAGCACGACCACCACATCCATCGGGATCACGACGGAACCGCTGGTCGATGTCTCGTAGGCAACGGAGTTGAGGGAAAGTGTGTTGATAAAACTGCCGGAGTCTTCATTATACTGAACGCTCTTGTCCGTAAACACGGAACCTTCCAGGATCGTCCCCGTAACGCTGGCAAAGGACAGTGGGTCGGAGGATGCCGTACCTTTAAGGTCGTAGGTTGTGTTGTTGTACGGTGCGTTCTCGATCTTTGTGATGACACCGGACTGATTGCCGATCTCGCCTGTGACCCAGACCGCCGTGACAAAGGTGTTGGCTTTGATATTGCTGACTGAGAGGGAATAGCAGCCGTTATCTGAGGGGACAGCGTCCGTCTCAATACCGTTGACACGGACCTTGGAAAGGGAAGAACCCTCGATCGGCTCAAAGAACAGCGTCATACGCCCGTCATCCGGGACGGAGAACACCGTGGGAGCGGCTTCGTTTTCGGAATGGAGGTGCTGTGTGCCGCTGCAGGTCGCGGTAATGCTGCCGAAACCTGTGCTTTGGACGCTGTGCTGCAGGGATACCTCGTGTGTGGCACCGCCGACCTGTGCGGCGACAAACTGATGCAGAACGGGACGAACACCGTCGGAGGCAGAAGAAAATGTGCGGAAATAGTGCGCGGACTCGGAGAAGCCGAGATATTTATCCTGCGCATTCGGATCTTCCGGATCCCCGGTATTCTTGATCGTCCAGACGCCGCCTGTCACATCAATGCTCCAATGGGCTTCGGGAATGCCCTCATATTTTGTGTAAGAAACGAGGCTTGTAACACCGCCGATTGCAAGATAGTTGCCGTTGTTGAGTTGAATGACATAGTCATCGTCTGCAATTTTTTTCAGGGTGATGACATAGTTTTCCGCACCGGAGGCGGCTGTCCCGTCTGTGCTGAAATTTACGCCGGAGTCAGCGGCTTCTGTCGAGGCAAGCATCGTGCCGAGTTCTGCGCCTGTGTAGGTCGTGGTGTTGAGCGCATAGTCCGGGGCACCGACCGTGCCGCCGCCTGTGATGACATATTTGCCCACTGCGGGCGCACTTGCCGATGCGGGAAGTGTCATACCGCCGATCGCCATCGGCATAATCAGTGCGAAAGTCAGGAGAACTGCGATCATCCGTTTCATAGAAATTCCTCCCTTCCGTTCTTTACGACGAAAAAAGGTTGTTTGCAC